>Ga0114996_10000005_pt1 | contig 288502 bp, 286 predicted proteins | sample ArcticOcean_MG_C_4_FD_87039 | JGI IMG/M metagenome (GOLD analysis project Ga0114996, IMG submission 87039) | Marine microbial communities from western Arctic Ocean - ArcticOcean_MG_CB4_134 | ecosystem: Environmental > Aquatic > Marine > Oceanic | place: Arctic Ocean: Canada Basin | collected...
ATCAGGTCTAGATGAAGATTTGGAGAACTTAAAAATAGGTTAATCGATACGCTTCGTGTTGCCCCCCCCCAACCTAAAGGTCCCTCTTTTCATTAATCTATTTGAATTGTTAAGAAACATAATATTCGCGTATAATATAAGCAATTATAGTTTAGGAGTAATCATTATGAGCCAGATTAGTGAACATGTATTTCAATGTCATATACCAGATAAGCACTATATGCACCCTGGAGGGACAAACATATATTTCATTGGGGATCCTAAAAGTGAAATGCTTATGCTTGATACTGGTGAACATGATCGCTCATGGACCAACCAAATCCTTGATTACTGGAAATCCGAACTAAATTCCCCAAAGATTACAGCAATACTTATTTCACATGGCCATCAAGACCATATTGGTGGTATAGATCGGATTCAAGAAGCAGTGTCTGCACCGGTAAGATGTCACCCTAAACTCGCAAAAGAACTAAGACGGGTATTGTCCGACGACAACGCAGTAATCCCGCTTAAATCAGGAGAAATGCTCAAAACAGGAGGAGGTGTAAAACTGAAATCATTTTTTACACCTGGACATGCAATCGATCATGTTTGCTATAACCTATCAAAAGAGCGCGTGCTGTTTACCGGAGACACTATACTTGGAGCTTCCTCATCCTCGGTAATGGACCTGAGTGAATACATGAAAACTCTGGAACGTCTATCGAAAATACGTGTTGAAACCATATGCCCAGCCCACGGACCTGTAGTCCCTTCACCTAAAGGTAAAATGCTAGCTAAAGGTTATATTAAGCATAGGAGTATGAGAGAAGAGCAGGTAATATCCACATTAAGAGAAGGAATTTCCGATGTGGAATCTATTCGGAAAAATATTTACCCTAAAAACCTCAAAAAAGATCTCCATAAAGCAGCTTCCGGAAACATCAGAACTCATCTTAAAAAGCTTGTAAAAGATGAAAAAGTCGAAGAGATAGAAGCAACCTATAAAATATTAGAATGATCACGCCTATCACAAATAGATTGAATAATGAATGTATTTTTTGTCGAATACGAGACCGCGAAATGGATTCACAGATAATACTGGAAAACGAATTTATTTTTGCGATAAATGATATAAATCCGAGAGCCGAAAAACATTTACTTATTATATCTAGAGATCATATAGAAAAAATTGATTCACTGAGTTCATCCCAGATTTCAGTAGTATCAGAAATGGTTATAGCAGCTAAAAAACTGGCACATGATCTAGCAATAACCCAAAGTGGATATAGGTTGACGATAAATAATGGTCCAGATGCTAATATGACTGTAGCGCACCTACATATGCACCTTCTTGGTGGCCAACAGCTCGGAAAAGAAGGTTAAATTATTTTCTATATAGGAAATATATTGAGAATTAGACTAGACATCCGGATTAATTATGGATAACCCCATCAGCAAATTAGATTCTCTATTGAAACAAATATTTAAGAAGCAAGATAGTTTCTCCCAATATCCATTTAAAAGGGTACTAGTCCCAGTTTCAGGGTTTGAAATTGACCAAGAGGCTATCACTTTAGCTATGGAAATAACAAAGCCTGAGGGGGTTATCTTTGCAGTCTATGTAAGCCAAATTCCACTTGATATGCCATTATCAGCTTTGTCCCAGGGGGAAGTAACTCAAGGAGAGTTGACGTTAAACCGTATAAAATCTGCAGCCCTGAAGGATAAAAAAATTGTTGAAACAGAAATGCTCCAAGCGAGAGCCGTAGGACCAGCCTTATTACTTGAAGCCGAAGAAAGAAATATTGATTTAATTATTATGGGAACACAATACACAAAACATCATGGTGTTTTTTCTCTTGGAGAAATTGTCCCGTATGTTTTAGAAAATTCCTTAAAACCAGTGTGGATTTTAAGAGGATCAAGAGAAGGTATAATAGGATGAATATTTTAATCATGGGATGTGGAAGAGTGGGATCTTCATTAGCTTCTAGTTTCAGCCAAAAAGGGCATACCGTAATAATTCTAGATATTAATTCTACAGCTTTCCAAAGGTTACCAGCTGATTTTGAAGGGACTGCAATTGTCGGAAATGGCACAGATCAAGATACATTAACTGGTGCAAACGTTAATGATACCGATGTTTTCTTGGCTTTAACTCAAGGAGATAATCGAAATTTGATGGCTGCTCAAATTGCCAAACATATTTTCAAAGTCCCCCGTGTTTTATCAAGAGTATATGATAAAAACAGGGCTGATATTTTTGCAAAATTAGGAATCGAAACGTTTAGTTCAACATATATCATGTCAAATATGATTGAAGATATTGTTATTAATCCAGAAACAAACGAAGAGAAATCGAATTTATAGAGGAGTAGGCAGTTGTATATAATTGTTGTGGGTGGTGGAAAGATCGGATTCGCATTATCTCAATCACTCCTATTGAATGGGCATGAAGTTCTCTGTATCGAACAAGATGCTCAACGTAACTCGATAAACTCGAAATCCCTTGGTAGTGCATCTTTTATTGGAGATGGATGTGAAGTGAGCGTTTTGGACAAAATTGGCGCCAGCAGAGCAGATGCCTTGATTGCTACGACAGGTGATGATCAAGATAACTTAATTACATGCCAAATAGCCAAACATAAGTTCGGAGTACCTAAAACAATTGCCCAAATTAATAACCCTCAAAATCGTGACATCTTTAGAATACTGGGAGTCGATGCAACCGTGAATATAACCGAGGTTATAATGTCCCAAATCGTGCAGGAAATGCCAGAACATCCTCTAGTTCCGGTATTAAGTTTACAAGGAACTGGCCAAGAGTTATGTCATGTAGATATAACCACAAATTCATCAGTAATAGGGAAGCAGTTAAACCAAATTGAATTACCAGGACTAAGTAGGATTGCATTAATAATAGATAAAAATAGGGAAGTTAAAATTCCGTCTGATACGATGATACTCAGATCAGGTGATGAGATTATCGCTGTCACTCGGCCTGAGGACGAAGAAAATTTACGTATATTATTAACCGGAGATAATTAAGAGCTTATTCACTCGTATCGTTCGACTGAGATTTGGCCTTCTCAACCCAATCTTCCATTTCTTTGCGAGCTCTTACAGCAGCTTCACGACCTTCATATATAGCATCCCGCAAAGCTTCTTGACCTGTATATCCTAAATCACGAGCTTGCTTCTTCATATCAGCAGTTTTTTCATTTAACTCAGACCTAACTTCTTCACCAGATTGCGGGGTAAACAAAACCCCCAAAATTCCTCCAAATATAGTACCTGCTATAAATCCAACTAAAAATGGAAGTGAACTATTACCTTCTTCTTCTTTAGACATTAAATTTAACTCCAAATATTATAATCAATTAAACTCTATTATTACTCAGAAATCCTATAATTCATATAGCTATCCATGGGTTAAATATTAAACCAATTCGTTGAACTATTTTTTGCTAAACAAACTATTAATCATCTTATACACTTTCCTAATACCACTGTAAAAAGTAAAAGGTGAAGTTAAAGGTTTTAAAAAAGTTTCAAGGCTACTATTTTCCACTGCCTTTAAGGCTTTCAAGGCAAGTTCTAATGCTTTTTGCAACTTGGAAATAAATCTATAAATTATGAAAAATAAGCAGAGTGCTGCTACACCAAATGTAATAACAATCACATCTCTAATCGTACCAATTATCTCAAGAGTATCCATTTGAATTCCATTTATCCTTTTCGTATTAGAAATGAGGAAAATAGATATTAAACTCCTTTTTCAACCATGAAAAGTGCTAGATCAGCAACTCGACAACTGTATCCCCATTCATTATCATACCAAGCTACAACTTTAACCATATTACCTTCTATCACCATTGTAGACAAAGAATCTAGAATCGCACTATGCGGATCTCCTCTATAGTCAGAGCTTACAAGGGGATCTTCACTATAATCAAGAATGCCTTTTAACGAAGTCTTCGCTGCTTCTGCAAATACTTTATTAACTTCTTCCACCGTTGTAACGCCATCAATTTCAGCTGTGAAATCTACAATAGAAACCGTAGTTGTTGGAACTCGAAAGGCCATTCCATGAATTTTACCTTCCAACTCTGGTAATGCCAGTGCAACCGCACGGGCAGCACCAGTCGTAGTAGGTACAATGTTAGCTCCCGCTGTTCGAGCACGCCTTAAATCACCATGCACCTGATCTAAAATATTCTGATCATTAGTGTAGGAATGAATTGTAGTCATAAGGCCTTTCTTAATTTTAAAATTATCATTAATAACCTTTGCAACTGGCGCTATACAATTCGTAGTACATGAAGCATTAGAAACAATTGTATGTTGTTTCGAATCATAAATAGAATCATTTACTCCAAGAACTATTGTTAAATCTTCGCCTTTTGCAGGTGCTGATATAATAACCTTTTTTGCTCCGCCTTCAATATGTCCTGCAGCTTTACTTGCATCGGTAAAAATACCTGTGGATTCAATTACAATTTCGACCCCCATATCGCCCCAGGGTATTTTAGACGGATCTCTTTCAGAAACCACGCGGACTTCGTGACCGTTAACAATTAAACTATCTTCTGTTGATTCAACTTCTCCAGGAAATCTTCCATAGGTACTATCGAATTTTAAAAGATGCGCATTTGTATGAGGACTGGTCAAATCATTTATAGCGACAATTTCCAAATCATCTGGATGCCGATCCAAAATCGCTTTGAATACCTGTCTCCCAATTCTGCCAAATCCATTTATACCAATTTTAGTTGCCATTAGAAATCGCCTCCTATCACCTTAGTTAAATTCTAACAAAACTTTTACCAAAGTATCAGTGATCTACCGGATATAAACCGTTTTCCAACATAAAAACTTAATCCTCAAACCAATTAATAGACCTTATAACTTTAATATCCGAATAGTCTTTTAATATATCTCGGACAGATTCTTGAATAAGCGACCATTCCTTCCCTTGATAGATATCTTTATTAGACATTTTTTTATGTTCTTCATCTTTAAAAGATCGAACCCATACAAATTTATCTGGGTCTGAAGAAGGAATAAAAGACCCATGGATAGAAACATCATATTTAAAATGAAGGGGGGCAATTTTCGTATTAAATAGTCTAATCCAGTCACTCATTCTTCCAGACTCAATAACGTAAGTCCTTAATTCTTGGATTTCTTTTTTTTCTTCATTCTTTATAAGATATTTATATGGTTCCCAAAACTCATTGTTCTCTAAAAGTGTCTCACTTCTATTATCTAACATACCTCTTATACGATCTTGGATTCTGACCCAAGGTAATCCTTCATAAATCAATAATCTTGTCTTCTCTCGATGCTCAGCATTCTTGAATGCTCTAAACCAAATAAATTCATTCTCTCCAGAACTATTAATACCGCTACCTAAAAGGTGAGCACCATTATCCTTATTTATGGGGATCACTTCATTATTAAACGCATCGATCCATTCTCTCATTAACCCAGGTTTCACCTGATAACATCTTAATTCTATTATTTGGTCTCTCTCTGTCATATATAACCCCTTTTAGTTATTAGAATAAAGAAACGCAGTATTACCAGCGTATACTGCGCGATCACCAAGAATTTCCTCGATTACAAGCAGCCGATTATATTTAGCTGTTCGCTCTCCACGGGCAGTAGCTCCTGCTTTGATTTGACCAGATCTCAGGCCCACCGCTAAATCAGCTATAGTAGTATCCTCTGTCTCTCCAGATCGATGACTAATCATAGTAGAAAAAGACTGTGACTGTGCTAATTTTATCACGTTCAGAGTTTCACTCAACGTGCCAACTTGATTGAATTTTATAAGTATTGAATTACCAGCATTTTCAGAAATACCCTTTTGTAACCTAGCCATATCTGTCACATACAAATCATCGCCAACCAATTGAACTTTATTACCAACTTCTTTAGTAAGTTGTTTCCATCCATCCCAATCGTCTTCAGCCAAACCATCTTCTATACTAATAATAGGGTAATTATTAACAAGATTAGTTAATCTCTCCACCATCTCGAATGATGTCAAAGAAACTCCTTCTTGATCTAATCTATAAGTTCCGGATTCAGAATTCCACAATTCACTAGCTGCAACATCTAAAGCTAGTTTACAGTCTGTAGACGAATTAAAACCTGCAGACTCAATAGCGACTAAAATTAGCTCTATCGCTTCAGAGTTAGATCGTAAATTAGGTGCAAACCCACCTTCATCTCCAACATGTGTTGATAAATTCCTTTCTAAGAGTAGTTTTTTAAGAGAATGGTACACCTCATTACCCATCCTTAAAGCTTCTTTAAAGGAGTTAGCTCCAACGGGTGCAATCATAAATTCCTGGTAATCTGTTGAGCCCACAGCATGAGCGCCTCCATTCAGTATATTAAAAAAAGGTACAGGTAAGAGAGTAGCATTTTCTCCTCCAAAATACTGAAATAAAGGTATTTTCTGCGATATAGCTATGGCTTTAGGTATTGCTAAGGAAACCCCAAGCATCGAGTTAGCTCCAAGGTTCGATTTATTCGAAGTACCATCCAGTTCAATCAATGATTCATCAATAGACGATTGATCCTCAGCGTCCATTCCAAGAATTTTGGACTTTATATCATTGTTAATATTAGAGACTGCATTCTCAACTCCCATACCTCTGTATCTATTCATATCTAAATCACGCAATTCAAGAGCTTCATGAACACCTGTGCTTGCTCCTGAAGGAACTGTTGCGATTCCTACCGACCCATCGGACAGGGTAACTTCAGCTTGAACAGTAGGGTTTCCTCTGGAATCCATGACTTCTCTACCACGGACGTTTGCTATTATAACCATTTCATAAATCCCTCACACATTAAATCATACTAGATTTATTTATTATTAATTAAACTCATTCATGGCTCTTTCGATGCCTTCATCGATCAATTTTTCAATACATTTAACCGCTTTATCAATAGCAGAATCCAATACAGTTCTTTCACTCCTGGCGAAATCACCTAAGACAAAATCGATCATTCTTGACTGGCTAATATGAGATTCAGAACCGATCCCAATTCTTAATCTAGGAAATTGGTCAGTACCCAGAGAACTAATGACTGACTTAATACCGTTATGCCCGCCCGAACTCCCATCCGGTTTCAATCTAATCGTACCAAGTGGTAAATCTTTATCGTCATAAATTATAAGAAGTTCTGAAGATACGTCGGTCGAAGTTTTCAATATATCGACAACTGCATCTCCACTATTATTCATATATGTTGTCGGGAGAGCAAGTATTATATTATGCTTACCAATACTAGTTTTTGCTGTCACTGAGTTTTTCCGCCGATTATTTATCAACACGTCGTTCTGGTGTGCAATTTTAGACAATACCATAGCACCTGCATTATGGCGGGAATTAACATATTTATCACCAGGATTTCGTAATCCAAAAATATAGATATTAAAACTCCTTTCATGTTCGATAAAGCTAGTACCCTAGAGTGAATTGATCGTTAGTGATGATCAATTATCAGGTTAGAAAACTCATCTTCATCCAAAATTGTAATTGATAATCTACGTGCTTCTTCCAGTTTATTACCGGGATTCTCTCCTGCGATCAAATAATCAGTGTCACGAGTAACTCGTGTTTGTAATTTAGCTCCTAATAATTCAATCTTTAGTTTAGCTTCGGCTCTTGAAAAATTAAAAAGTGTACCAGTTATTACAATATTTATATTTGCCAAATAAGAGGCAGTTTCGGGTTCAGGGGGGGGGGCAAAATTCAGACCAGAAATACGCAACTTTGCAATCATTTCAGCATTATTTGAGTTCATAAACCATCGTTCAAGACTGGCAGCAATTTGAGGACCAACATGTTGAACACCAATCAAATCATCACTAGATGCTCTAATTAGATTATCAATATTTTTAAAGTGAGCACAAATTAATCTTGAGGTCTCTATCCCAATATGATGAATCCCCATTCCAAAAAGAACCTTTTCAAATGGTTGCTCTTTGGAATTATTAATCGATCTCAATATTTTGGTACCAGTTTTTTCTTGCATGCGATCCATGCTGACTAAATCTTCTAGAGTTAGGTCGTAAAGATCGGCAACATTACCAATCAATTTAGCATCTAATAATTGTCTAACAAGATTTTCTCCTAACCCGTCAATATTCATAGCTGATCGTGATACAAAATGATTTATTAGTTGATATGTTTGAGACGGGCACTCATTATTTCTACAGCGGTAAGCTGATTGATCAGTTACCTTTTTAATTATTGAATCGCAATCAGGGCATCTTTCAGGCATAGCGAAAATTACTTCAGTGCCTGTCCGGGCTTCTGGAATAGATCTAATCACCTTAGGAATAACATCACCAGCTCGAGTTATTTCCACAAGATCACCAATTCGTATATCTTTATCGATAATGTAGTCTAGATTATGCAAGGTGGCAGAGCTAATCTTAACCCCGCTAATTCTCACAGGATCTAAATCAGCATAAGGCGTTAAAACCCCGGTCCGCCCAACATTTACACCTATATTTATGAGTTGGGTCGTAGTATTTTCTGACGGAAACTTATAAGCCACCGCCCATTTAGGTTCACGCCCAATTACACCTATAGTTTCTCTAAGATCAATTTCGTTGACCTTAACCACCACTCCATCACAGGCGTAGTTCAAAGTATCATATTTCGCAGACCATTCTTGAAAGTACTCTTCTATTTCTTGTACGTTCTGTACTAATCTGTTGTTGTTATTAACTTTAAAACCAAGGCTGTTTAGCCAATTTAATAGTTGATTTTGATATTGTGGAACCTCTTGATCTGACCATCCCACGCCATATATATATATATCCAAAGGCCTCTCTGCAACAATAGACGCATCCAATAACCTTAAACTTCCAGCTGCAGTATTCCGAGGACTAGCATATGGATCAAGCCCTTGTGATTTCCGTTTAATGTTTAATAGATCAAATTGATCAATTGGAAAAAGTACTTCTCCACGAACCTCTAAAATAGGCGGATAATCAGTACCTATCAGTTTTAACGGTATGCTCTTTATCGTTCGCAAGTTGTTTGTAACATCTTCACCTCGAAGTCCATCTCCTCGAGTTGCTCCTTTTACAAAAACACCATCTTCATAAATAAGTGATACTGCTAGCCCATCATATTTCAACTCACAAAAATAGTTATATCGATTTTCAGATAGTTTTTTTAATATTCTATTGTCCCAATCATGTAACTCTTCTTGGCCAAAAACATTTCCTAAACTAAGAAGAGGAATCCTATGAGTTATGGTTGGAAATTGTTTAGATGGCTTACCTCCAACTCTTTGAGTCGGTGAATCTAGTGAGATTAATTGAGGATTATCAGATTCTATCTTTCTTAACTGATTCATAATTCCATCGTATTCAGAGTCGCTAATTTCTGGAGAATCATTTATATAATAAAGATGATCATGATGCCGAATCAAATTTCTCAATTTATCTAATAAGGCCTCTATATTTTCAATTTGCCCTTTCAATATCTAAGACCCTTTCTTTGAAAAAATGATCGCTGCAAACGCTACTTAAATATGAGCCACTCTTACATCATCAACATCATCAATGTTTCTAATATTATCCAATTCTTTCTCTTCAATAGCCTCATCTAAGCCTAGAACCGTCATTGCAGGGCCCATCGATTTTTCTCTGCTCACTTGCATTGATGCTATGTTAATTCCAATAGAACCAGTCACCGTCCCAATATTACCGATCATTCCAGGTCTATCTGTATGATTAATCATTATCCATGGCTTCCCGGATGGCACGATATCAACCCTGTAAGATCCAATTTGAACAATATGTACTTCATTATTAGTTAAACTACCTTTTACCACTGAGGATCCTGTATTTGATTTAGTCTCAACAGTAATAAGGCTACTATATGAGTCTTCAAGTTCTTCATCTTTAGTTTCAGTAATTTTTAATCCATGTTGTTGAGCCTTAATATTCGCATTAATAACATTAATTTTTTCATCCGTGCTTTGTTCTAAGAATCCGCGAATAGTATTTGCTGTTAAAATAGAAGTGTCAAACCTAGCTATATCTCCACTAAAAGTAATATCCAGCGAGGCTGGTTGCCCTGCCAATAATTGTGACACTAGTCTTCCTACTGAGAATGCTACTGGTATAAAGGGAGATATCTCTTTCACAGTATCTGCGGGTATTAATGGTGCATTTATCGCATATGCAGGAGTTCTACCTTGAATTACATCCAACATCTGCTGAACTACTTGAGTTGCTACTCCAGTCTGTGCTTCAGAAGTAGATGCACCTAAGTGAGGGGTTAAAACCAAATTAGGATGATCCCTTAATTTATTAGGAGCCGGAGGTTCATTTACAAAAACATCTAATGCTACACCACCCAAGGCTTCATCATGAAGGGCTTGCAGAGCCGCTGATTCATCCACCAATCCTCCTCTGGCACAATTAATTAAATAAGATCCTTTCTTCATCATTTCTAGTTCCATTTTCCCTATAAGAAATTCTCCATCTTTACGCAATGGAGTGTGTAAGGAAATTATATCTGAAGTTCTCAATAATTCTTCAAATGTTACAATCTGGACTCTTATTTTATTTGCATGATCCTCAGCTACAAATGGATCAAAAGCTACTATTTCAACATCAAAAGCTAGAGCTCTACGAGCAACCTCAGTTCCAATTCTTCCCAGCCCAATAAGGCCGAGTCTTTTTCCTTTGAGTTCTCTACCCATAAACTGGCGTCTTTCCCATAAATTTTGAACCATAGATGAATGGGCTTGTGGAACATGCCTTGCTAAAGAAAGAATCAATGCCATCGTGTGTTCTGCTGCTGCAATTGTATTTGAGGAAGGTGCATTAACAACGACGATCCCTTTTTCAGTAGCCTTCACAATATCTATATTATCAACACCAACACCGGCACGCCCTACAACTTGTAGGTTTATACCTGCATCAAGCACATCTTTAGTAACTTCAGTTTCACTACGAACCACTATACCGTCATATTGATCAATGATCGCAACTAGTTCATTTTGAGATAAACCTGTTTTTATATCCACTTGAATATCGTTAGATTCAAACAGATCTATTCCAGCTTGAGCGATAGGATCCGCAATAAGAACTTTCATATTCTCCTCCCGAGATCTCTATTTAATTGTAGCTACTTCTCTTAAGACTGCCAAAGCTTCATCAATCTCAGCATCAGGTATATATCCCAAATGGCCTATCCTGAAAATCGAACTTGACAGTTTACCTTGACCGCCAGCAAAAACAACTCCTCGGGACCTAGTTTGTTTACGTAATTCTTGACCATCAATACCCTCAGGAACATTAATAGCTGTAACCGTATTAGAACAATAACTCTCGTCTATTGGGAAAAGGCTAAACCCCATAGATTTCACAGATTGTCTTACTTTATTGCCTACCTCTTGGTGTCTCAAGTGAATATTTTCTAAGCCTTCTTCTACCATTAATTTTAAAGATAAATTCAATGCATTAAAAAGTGACAGTGCAGGTGTCCAAGGCGTTTGACCACGCTCAGAATAATTTCTAGCCGCTTGTAAATCGAAATAAGCTCGAGGCATCGTTGCCTTAGAATTTGCTTCCCACGCTCTCTCACTCATACTAACCATTGCTAACCCTGGTGGCACCATCCAACCTTTTTGAGATCCAGTAACAACAACATCAAGATTCCATTCATCAACAGGGCATGGCAAAGATCCTAGGCTACTAACAGCATCAACAATAAGTAATTTATTATATTTTTTCACCTCTTCTGATATTTGTTTTAGTGGATTAGTAACCCCGGTTGAAGTTTCATTATGAGTCACTAGAACAGTTGTGATTTTTTTATTTTCTTTTAATATAGTCCCAACTTCCTCAGGAGAAGCTGTAGAGCCCCATTCTTTTCTTAACCATATGACGTTAGCACCATAAATCTCAGCTATTTTCCCTAGCCGCTCACCAAAAGATCCAATCGAAATAGCGAGAACTGTTTCACCAGGAGACAAGCAATTCACAACCGCTGCCTCAATTCCTCCAGAACCTGATGCTGACAAAACTAAAACGTCATTTTGCGTCATGAAAAGTTTTTTCAAATTATCTGTTATTTCGGGTAACATCCCTGCAAATTCAGGCCCACGGTGATCAACCATGGGTTGTAGCATAGCTTCCATAATTTCATCGGGAATTGGTGTCGGCCCTGGTGTCCTTAAGTTCACTTAATTAAACTCCTATTATATTTTTTTCAATGTGGAAAATAATCATATCTCTAATCTTCTAAGTATATGACAGTCCTATAAAGGTCGCTAGGGAATAAATTAATCTTCTAATAAAAAAGGGGATTTATCAGGGCTTAATTGGAATTATTCGCGAAATATACCTTAGTATTCTCGACATCTATTGATATTTGGTCACTTAATTTTTCTGGGCTTTTAAACTTTACTTCATCTCTGAGGCGTTCATGAAATTCCACTTTAATCATTTTCCCATAAATAATATCATTGAAATCTAGTATATATGTTTCAACAGATATAACTTTATCGCCAAAAGTGGGATTGTCTCCAACATTAGTAACTGATTCATATGTTATTGAATCGATTGTCGTAGAAGTAATATATACCCCATCCAAAGGTAATGCCCTTTTTATCGGTATTTTTAAATTGGCTGTCCGGTATCCTATTTGTTCTCCTCTTTGGTGGCCTTTTTCAACAGTTGCTGTAATAGAATACTTTCTTCCTAGCATTTTACTAGCTAAAGCAACATCTCCTTCTTTCATAATCACTGACCTAATTAATGAACTACTAACTCGATCTGAATTGTTTGCGTATCCTTCAAGAGATTCCACTTGAAAACCTAATCTCTCTCCGATTTCTGTCAAAACTGATATAGTTCCAGCCCGTTTATACCCTAAGGCAAAATCAGGTCCTACTATTAAGTGTTTTAAATTAAGATTATCGAGTAGCAATTTTACAAAGTCTTCTGCATTAACATTGGCTAATCCTCTATCAAATGTTAACGGGACAACAATATCCAAACCCAAAGATTCAAGCAGTTTACAACGCTCGTCTACTGAAACCAAATAGTGAAATGTATTTTCCGGTCTTAGAATCTCACGGGGGTTTTCTTTAAACGTAATGCAACCCGCTAAATAATTGTTAGCCTTGGCTATATTAACTACTGATGAAATAATTTTTTGATGCCCACGATGAACACCATCAAAAGTACCAATCGTTAGTACAGTATCATCAGTTATCTGGACATTTTTAAGTTCGTCTAATGCATTTATTACCAATTCGGCCATTCTCCTACTAAAAATTCATACTAATCAATAATTGGAAGATAATCTAAGTCTTTGTTACTCCTCGATTTCTTAGATTAGATGCGCCCTTCAAATAAACATGCTTAATATCTTCTTTCTTCTTTTCAGTATTCACCAATAGTAATACTCGAATACACAATTCAGGTGCTCCGGGGACGGGTATCTCTGTTGACGATAAAAAAGCGCCATCCGTCCAACCTAACCTAACTCTTGCAGCTTCCGCTGGAAAAGCTGATGTAATATCTGGAGTTACTGTAAATATAGCCGCACCTACATCGTCTTGATCGATATCATTTTCGGAAACTATGTTTTTTAGCAACTCTTCTGTTGCATCTAATATTTCTTCATGATTATCTTGGATTATAGTAGTGGCTCCTCTTATTCCTCTAACTCCAGACATATATACAATCCTTATTAAATATTTTACTCATTATTTTCCGAGACACTCGTCTTTTTTGACAAGGAATTAGCTAATGTTTCTATATACCCTGTTACTGAACCAATTAATTCTTTATCAATATTATCACTAATTAAATCAACAAAAGCGCTACCTACGATTACAGCATCGGCAATTCTAGAAGCATTCTGAACCTGTTCCGGTGTTGAAATACCAAAACCAAGCGCAACGGGTGAACTCGATAAGGTTTTTACCTTTTCGACTAGTTTAACACCTTCGCTACTTATATTGTCTCTAGCACCAGTGACTCCTGCTACGCTCACACAATAGATGAAAGCTCTCGTCTTATTAACTACCTGCTGAATACGCTCTTCTGTGCTTGTAGGGGCAAGAAGATAAATCAAATCCAGTCGGTTTTCAATCAAGTAGCGATCTATAGTGTCTGACTCTTCAGGCGGTAGATCTGGGATTATAAATCCATCAACACCAGCGATTACTGAATTCTTAGCTAATATATCTAATCCATACTGCAAAAAAGGATTGAAGTAACCCATGAGAACTATTGGTATATCGGGAGCATATTCTCTTATCTGCCTGGTGAGATCCAAACAATGATTTAGGTTAATCCCATTCGCTAAAGCAATATTAGATGCATTCTGTATAGTTTTCCCATCTGCTAATGGATCGCTATATGGAACACCTAGTTCAATAATATCTACTCCCGCTTCAATTGCTGCTCTAGCTATAACAGCACTAGTTTTAAAATCTGGGAATCCTACAGTCAAATACATCGTTAGCGCAGCACGATCTTCGCTCTTTATTTGCTGAAAAATTTTATCGATCCTACTCATAAAGTCAAGATTGCCACCATAACACTAATACTATTAAAACCCGAATGTACCATAATAGATGACCAAATTGTACCTGTTCGTTGATAAATATTAACTAAAATGAGCCCAATCACAAAAGTGATAATAGCATTACCTGGTGCAATATGAGCTGCTCCAAATAGTAGAGAGCTTACTATAGACCCTGAAATTACACCAAATCGGGTACGCAAACCCAGATAGAGAAATCCTCTGAAAAACAGCTCTTCACTAAGCGGTGCTACTATAACAGCCACTATTATGAACACTATTAATAACCATCTATCTCCAATAATGTATGTTGTCAGTTCAGTTATTTCTAGTACATCTGATTGAAGAGTATCTAATAGAATAGAATAGATAATAGATATGATAATTGTTTGAAAAATCCCAAACAGAACAATTTTTAATAATATATTCTTAGGCCCTAATTTATAAAAACCCATTTGAGATAATGCGTTTTTATCTCTCCTGATAGTAAAAACCCATACGACAAAAAGCATTGATAGTTGGGTAAGCAAATTAAACAATAGATTTACCCGTACAAAATTCTTTTCATCTGGCAATATAGGCACTTCAGAAACTATCATGTAATAAATAGCTGGGAAAACCAATATAAAGATATTTACCGCAAAAAATGTAAAAATACCTAAAACTACTTCTTTAATGCTCCACGAAATTTCTTCGTTTAATTGGTAGTCCGATCGATGAGCCACGAGAAAATCCTTTTAATAATTATCTATATACATCAGAAGTATTTACACAGGGAATTTTAATATACCGATCGAAATGTTGAAAGAAAAAGTTCAATGTACTGAGCCTTCTGAGCCAATTCTAAAGCTTCTTCATATAAAGTGTTTTTGCCTACTTCTGTGATCTTATATGATCTACGTTTAGGTCCTTTACCTTCTGCTTTAACCCAGGATGATACAACCAAACCATCAGTTTCCATACGCCTTAAGATCCTGTATACGTTCCCAGCGTCTACATCTTGAGGTAAGAACCCTCTAGTCTTAAGTTCATCTAAAATAGCATAACCATGCCTGCTTTTTTCCAAAATCAGTAATAGCACAGTAGGTTGAACTAAACCTAAAGAAGGTAATGATCTCTTATTAGCTTTAGGGGGATCTATATTTTGCACTAACCTTGCCTATATATCATCTCTTTAATCTTATCAATATCAGATAGGGGTAAATTAACAGCTTTTTCATTATCGTCTTCTCTATATTTTAGTTCTACTGAGTTCCCATTCTTTAATGTTCTTGAGCTTACTGTAATCCTTACTGGTATTCCAATTAAATCCGCATCACTAAACTTAACTCCTGCTGTTTCAGACCTATCATCATATAAAATATCAACATTGTTATTCACTAAATCACTATACAAAGATTCTGTCGCAAGAAGAACAGTATCATCATTCTGGTTAAGTCCGATCAAAATAACATCAGCAGGCGATATCGTTTGAGGGAAAATTATACCTTTAGAATCATTGTGGCTCTCAATCGCAGCGCCCAAAAGACGCCCTATCCCAATACCATAACATCCCATCAAAACAGGTTTCTTAACACCATCGCTATCTAAAAAGAAAGCTTCCATGGGCTCTGTAAATGTAGTCCCTAGTTTGAATACATGGCCTACTTCAATACCTCGTTGAATCTTTAACTGGGATCCACATTTAATACAATCTTGGCCAGCCTGGACCCTATTAATGTCGATTATCTCATCAACTTCAAAATCAATCGGGAAATTAACATTTTTATAATGAGCATCGGTTTTATTTGCTCCAGCAATAAAATTTGATACTGGAACTATAGAAGAGTCTCCGATCACACGGAATTTATCGAGTCCAACTGGAGATATAAATCCTTTCTCAAGGCCTTTATCAACCATTTCTTCATCCGAAGCTATTCGTAAGTCAGAGGAATTCAAATAATTGGATAACTTCACTTCATTTACTGTTAAGTCTCCTCTTATCGCTACTAAAATAAGCTGCCCTTCTGTTATATAGACGACTGTCTTCAATATGTTTGATTTTGGTGTGTCCAAAAAGTTACTTAATTGATCAATAGAACTTATGTTTGGCGTGCTAATCTCGGTTCTAGATTCAAGAATTTGATCATTCTGGTCAAATTCTAATATCGACTCTGCCTTTTCAATATTAGCGGCATAATTACATGAATCACATATAATTATTTCGTCTTCTCCAGTATCTGTTAAAAGAATAAATTCTTGCGAATCTTTACCACCTATAGCCCCGCTATCAGCTTCAACAGCTATAACATCCAGTCCGCATCTACGAAAAATATTATGATATGCCTTCACTAACTCTTCGTAATGCTTATCCAAATCGTCTTGAGTTGAATGAAAAGAATATGCATCTTTCATTGCAAACTCTCTTACTCGTATCAAGCCTGCACGGGGACGTGCTTCATCTCTCAATTTAGTTTGGATCTGATATAAAGTTACCGGAAGGTCTCTATAACTTTGTATATGATTTTTTACAAGATCGGTAATAACCTCTTCGTGGGTCGGCCCCAATACGAGATTACGATTCCGCCTATCTTTCAATCGAAAAAGGGTAGGGCCAAAAGCAGATAACCTGCCACTCTTGATCCATAGATCTTCGGGTTGCAAAGTGGAAAGGAATAATTCTTGACCTCCCACATTATCCATTTCCTCTCTTACTATCGCTTCAATTTTTTTCAACGATCTAAAAGCGAGAGGTAAATAATTAAAAACACCGCTAATAACCTGTCCCAAGAATCCAGCTTTAATTAATAGCCGGTGGCTATCAGTATCCGCATCAGCTGGATCTTCTCTTAAAGTCTTGCCAAATGATCGAGAAAGCCTCATTTTAATCTCTCATTGCTTCTATATACACATAAATCATATAGAATTACACTTTCTCCATCTCTTCAATTAGCGCAGACAAGAATTCTGATTCTGGTACGACACGAACTTTTTTTCCTTTTCTAAAAATAATACCTCTTCCAACACCGGCTGCAATTCCAACATCTGCATCCTTAGCCTCACCTGGGCCATTCACTTCGCACCCCATAACAGCGACTTTAATGGGTTTATCTACTTTTTTGAGAGCCTCATCAACTAAATTAGCGTATTTCACAATATCAACATCAGCACGTCCGCAAGATGGACAAGCAACCAATGTCACTCCTTTTTCTCTTAAATTAAGTGACTTAAGAATTTCAAATCCAGCTTCAACCTCTAACACCGGATCACCAGCAAGAGAAACTCTGATTGTATCTCCTATTCCCATAGACAATAGTGTACCTATTCCTACTGCGCTCCTTATTGACCCATTAAGTGGCGTTCCAGCTTCCGTTATACCTAAATGTAAAGGATATTCAACTAACTTGGAAAGCCTACTATAAGCGTCAATAGTCATGGGAACATCAAATCCTTTAACAGATATTTTAATTTGATCAAAATTCATATCTTCGAGTATCGCTATTTCCCAGAGGGCGGTATTCACCATATGATCTACGACATTATAGTCTTGATCACCTTCTTTACTTGCTTTTGCTAAATCGTTAACCCCATCAGCTAATCTATGAAAATCTCCGGTTTTTCCAATACCGCCAATAGGAGGTAAGCTACCAAAGTTAACTCCTATTCTTATCGGGATAGAGCGTTCTTTCGCTGCTTTTACAACCTGTCTTACTTGATCTTCATCTCTTATGTTACCTGGATTCAATCTCAAGGCATCCACTCCATTTTCAATTGCCTTCAAAGCTAGGCGATGATGAAAATGAATATCAGCAATTAATGGTATGTTGATTTGTTTTTTTATATCAAATAAGGCTTCTGCAGCCTCCATATTAGGAACCGCTGCTCTAATAATTTCGCAACCTGCATCTTCCAAAAGTGAGATTTGGGCCACAGTAGCTTTGACATCCCTGGTATCTGTTTTTGTCATCGACTGTACACTAATAGGAGACTCACCCCCCACTTTTACAGAACCTACACTTATTTGTTTGGTTTTACGCCTATTAAACATCATAAAAATATTTCTTCCCGTACTCTAATTTCTAAACTTCTATATTTTACCATTTTACTCGAATAATAAATATTAGATATTGAATCTCAGTCTTTGTTTAATAACCTGGGTATATCTACTCCAACAGTAACAATAAAAATAAGTGATAATAGAATAATAAATCCCACAAAATGAACTGTTGCTTCCATTTGCGGTGGTATTTTCTTTCCTCTTCTTATAAATTCCAGAAAAAGAAAAGGTAACCGTCCTCCATCAAGCGAAGGGATGGGAAGAAGATTTAAAATACCTAGATTCAAACTAAGAATACCTACTAGATATAAGAATGGTAATAATCCCGCTTCTACTGCTTCTCCTGTAACTTGTGCAATACCTAAGGGACCAGAAATATCAGGCTTTGAATCTCCATTTATCATATTCTTAATTTCATTGAATATTAGGCTTGTATTTGATATTCCCCATTTTAATCCCACGTAAGGAGCTTTCCAAACAGGTATTGATCGTGTTTCTACATTTTCAAGTTTTAATTTAACTCCAATCTTACCTTCATCTTTAGAAGATTTGTCCCTTGGTATTAAAGTTAAATCCATGCTTTTACCTTGCCTATTTATTGATACGGATAATGGATAGCGCTCACTATCGTTCACCAATTCAGTTAAATCATCTAAGGTATCGATTTTTACATTATTGATGAGTACTAAACGATCTCCAGGTTGCAATCCCGCCATCTCTGCTGGTGAATTTACTACTACTGACTCAATTACTAAATCTGCCGACTTAATATCTTGTAAATACAATGACAATCCAGAAAAGATCACCCAAGCTAAAATAAAATTCATTAATGGACCAGCAAAAATAACCAAGAATCTATCTCTTAACCTCTTAGACGCAAAGCCTCCAGGTAAGCCAGGATCAGATTCGCCTTTCAAGCGGACAAAGCCCCCAAAAGGGATTAAATTAAGAGAATATTCAATACCATGTCTATTCAGTGATTTAAACTTTGGAGGAAATCCCAATCCTAGTTCCAGCACCTCAATACCTAAGAATCTCGCAACAAAAAAATGCCCAAGCTCATGAATTAAGACCAAAAAGCTTAACATGAAAAGAAAAGATATTATTGTGATCAATATATCCATCATCCGAGGGCCTCTATTTTCTTCTTCATCTGTGCTCTAGCCCATTGATCAGCTTCAAGTATTTCATCAAGTCCCGGATCTGAAACCGAATCATGTTCATCAAGTACTTTCTCGATTAATGAAGAAATTCGTTGAAAGTTTAAATGACCATTAAGAAAATATTCAACAGCTATCTCATCAGAGGCGTTTAAAACTGCTGGGTATGTTCCACCTGATTCTCCCGCTTGGATACCTATATTAAAACACGGAAATCTCTTACTATCTAAAGGCTCAAAATGTAAAGTTCCTATTGATTCAATAGAGAGCTTAGGGAAATCTGGAACATGCATGAGTCGGTCTGGATAACTTAATGCGAATTGAATTGGTAGTCTCATGTCAGGTGAAGATAGTTGAGCTTTCAAAGTTCCATCATTAAACTCTACAAGTGAATGAAAAATACTTTCTGGGTGAACTATTACATCGATATCACTGTAATTAATATTAAACAGCCAATGTGCTTCAATCACCTCAAAAGCTTTATTCATCAAAGTTGCCGAGTCCAAAGTGACCTTCGGGCCCATTCTCCACGTGGGATGGGCAAGAGCTTGTTCTGGTGTAACAGATTCTAGTTCGGCTAAAGTTTTTCCTCTAAATGGGCCTCCTGAAGCCGTGAGTATGAGGCGACGCAATTCTTTTTTCTCAGTATTTTCTCCAACTAAACATTGCCATATAGCGCTGTGTTCACTATCCACAGGAAGTATATGTGCCGTGTCACTCTCTAGTCTATTTTTAAGAAGCGCTCCAGCCACGACTAAAACCTCTTTACTGGCGAGGGCCACTATTTTGCCCATATCTAACGCTGCAAGGGTAGGTGCCAACGCAGCAAGCCCGGGTATGGCTACAATCACATAATCTACTTGGCTATCAGAGACTAAGTCAGTAATAGGGACTACCTCAGTCATCTCTGGTAACATATTATCACTCAAATCATCGACAAAAAGACTAATACCCCTAGGCTGAAATTCAGATATCTGATCCATTAGATTTTTTGACATAGAGCCAGCAGCTAATCCATGAATGTTAAACATTCCTGGATTACGTCTTACCACATCAAGTGCCTGCGTACCGACAGATCCAGTTGAACCTAAAATAACAATATTCTTCATATAATTATTATCCAATAATAAGTAACAGGAAGTACAAATATAAATGAATCTATTCTATCAAGGAACCCACCATGCCCTGGTAATACTGTACCAGAGTCTTTCACTCCTGAAAGCCGTTTTAACGCTGATTCGGTAATGTCACCAATTTGAGCCAGGATCGAAATAATAAACCCTAACACGATTTGGTTAGTGATGTTTATAGGAAGATCAAAATAGGTTGAAATCAGAATTGTAGCTGCAAGGCAAAAAATCATGCCTCCAATAGCGCCTTCCCATGTTTTATTTGGGCTAATTTGCGGTACCATTTTATTTTTTCCAAACATCTTCCCTATAAAGTATGCTCCTGAATCACTAGAAAACACACTAAAAATTATTAAGTAGAGCCATTTAATTCCTTCGCCAAGTAAAGCTATTAAAATGATATGAGATATAGAATAGAAAAGGAAAATAGCTATGCCTGTTATCAATATCCAACGGCCTAATTGGTTCATACTTTTGAAGGTGATTTTCCAATTATATATTATTACACCTACTACAGTAATGATTGCTGCCAAACCAGTTATAGATATGATGATTAACTCTTGTTGATACGCAAAATAAACAATTACAATCGACAGTAAGTAGATAAGATTAGTGTACAAGGATGAGGAAATAGACAACAAAGAGATTAATTCTCGTAAAATAAACCCAGATATAACAAATAAGGCAAAACAAAGAGCTATCGGTCCACTCTCAATAAAAGCTATAATAGCCGGGATGCCTATTAAAGATACTAAAATCCTTTTTGATACACTTGATTCTAGAAACAATATATTATCCTCCTAATAATCAGATTTTAGATTTTCCCAAACCGACGTTCTCTATGTGAATACTCCTCTAATGCTTTATTAACATCTTCAGGGTTAAAATCAGGCCAAAGAGTATCAGTTGCATAGAATTCCGAATATGCTGATTGCCAAATTAGAAAATTACTTAACCTCATATCTCCTCCAGTTCTAATGATCAAATCAGGATCGGGAATGTTATTAGTAAACAAATTATCTGATATCTGTTCTTCTGAAAGGTTCAATAAATCTGCGCCTTGACTTGCAAGTTGTTGGATACTATATATAATCTCGTCTCTCCCACCGTAATCAAACGCTATACTAACAGTTATACTGGTATTTTTATTAGTTGCCTTTATGGTGGAATCTAGTGTCTTAATTAAATCCGATGGTAGACGATCTCTTCTCCCTAAATGATTTAACCGAATTCCTTCTGCTACAAGGGAAGATATATTAGCCTTCAGCGAATCTGCTAATAATTGAATCAGGGCCCTTACCTCTTCTTCTGGACGTAACCAGTTCTCCGTTGAAAAGGTATAGAAAGTTAAATATTTAACACCTTGATTCCTAAAAGCTATGATAATACTCTCAAGGTTAGATACACCTGCTTTATGACCTTCAGCCCTAGGCAAGCCTCTTTCTACTGCCCAGCGCCCGTTCCCATCCATAATAATAGCAACATGATACGGTATATTTTCAAGCATAAATAAATCTTTTATATGGGGTTAATTTAATGGATCAGACCTCCATTACCTCTGCTTCTTTTGCAGAACCAATGCTTTCAATCTGATTAACATATTGGTCTGTAATTTTTTGGATTTGATCACTAGCTCTCTTTGCATCATCTTCTGACAGTTCTTTTTTCTTAAGATTCTTCTTCATCTGATCCAATATATCTCTCCGAACATTACGAACTGAAATTTTTTCAGCTTCCGTTTTACTCCGGACAGTTTTAGCAATCTGCTTACGTCTCTCTTGAGTTAATGAAGGAATCGGTAATCTAATAACCTCGCCATCAACAGCAGGTGATATACCAATATCGGACTGTAAAATTGTTTTTTCAATCGCCGGGATAGAATTCCGATCGAAAGGTTGTATGACAATTAATCTTGCTTCAGGGACGGTAATAGAAGCAAGATGGATCAATGGTGTAGGGGTTCCAAAGTAATCTACGTTTAGGTTCTCAACTAATGATGAACTCGCCCTACCTGTACGAACTGAGCTAAGCTCTTTTTCAAGAATACTTCGTGTTTTACTCATGCGCTCGTTAGCATCTTTAATTAATAATTCTGTCATCTAAGTCTCTTTTCTCAATAGGCCCAGTCATTTTATTTACCAATAAAAGTCCCTATCGATTCTCCATTCATAATGTTTTCTAAACTACCTGGTGCAAATAAATCAAATACCCTAATAGGTAGATCATTTTCCATGCATAACGATAAAGCTGTACTATCCATTATTCCTAATCGGCCATTTAATGCTTCCATGTAATTCAAAGACTCATATTTATTCGCACCGTCAAAAAGGTTCGGATCAGAATCATAAACACCATCAACATTATTCTTTGCCATCAATAATATATCAGCCCCTATCTCAATAGCCCGTAGAGCTGCAGCTGTATCTGTTGTAACGTAGGGGTTTCCAGTACCTGCAACAAATATAACTACTCTTCCTTTTTCCATATGCCGAATAGCTCTTCTCCTAATATAAGGTTCGGCAATTGCCTGGATTGTAATAGCAGTCTGAGTTCTAGTATCTACTCCTGCTTTCTCTAAACCATCTTGTAGAGCCAAACCATTCATTACTGTTGCTAGCATTCCTGCATAGTCAGCAGTCGAACGATCCATACCAGCATTTTCGGCGGTTGAACCTCTCCATATATTGCCACCTCCTACAACAACAGCAGTTTCTACATTCATATCAATTAAAGATTTAAGGTGTGCTGAAATAGATTTAACAACATCAACATCAATGCCAAAATCACGGGAACCCATCATTGATTCGCCGCTGATTTTTAGTAGTACTCGTTTAAAAGAAGCTCCTATTTTAACCAACCTCTTTCTTTAATCAGATTCACTACGAATTAAGATTCTCCTAGTTCGTACCTTATAAAACGCTTTATTAGAATATTTTCACCAATCTTAGAGACAGCCTCGGTAATTAAATCTTTTATCGTTTGGCTAGAATCTTTTACGAATGGCTGATACATAAGCCTTGGTTCCCCAGCTGATGAGTCTAATTCATCCAAATTAACTTCATCGTCAATACATTGAGGGTCCATACTTGCTACTTGCAATGCTATATCATGAGCTAGGGACACGAATTCAGATGTTCTAGCAACAAAATCTGTTTCACAGTTTAACTCTAGCATCACCCCAATTCTGCCACCGGAATGCACGTAAGTTTCAATAACACCTTCATTTGCTGTCCTTGAAGATTTCTTTTGTACTTTTGATAATCCGGTTTGTTTCAGCAATTCTATTGCCTTATTAATATCGCCTTTTGCATCTTCAAGCGCTTTTTTACAATCCATTACTCCAGCTCCAGTTAAAGAGCGTAATTCTCTAATTATGTCTGTTGTAGCCACAGTTAACTTATTTCTCCTTAGATTATATTTGGTTAAACCTTAAGATTAAGACTTAGGTTCGACCGTATCATCTTTTTCTCTCTTACTAGCTTCTAAACTAGCTAGTAATGCCAAATCACTCTCTTCTTCAGCTGATTCATTCCGACCATCTATCACTGCTTGAGATATCCGCTCTGTCACAAGTTGGATCGCCCGAATTGCATCATCATTGCCAGGGATAGGGTAATCCACTAAATCCACATTACAGTCTGTATCAGTAATCGCCACAACCGGTATACCTAGTTTCCTACCTTCAGCTACAGCTATAGCTTCCTTTTCAACATCTATCACAAAAATTGCCCCTGGAAGGCCTTCCATTTCTTTAATTCCACCCAACTGGTGATTTAATTTTATAATCTTGCTCTCTATTTTTCCTGACTCTTTCTTAGTTAGATATGTGAACTCTCCTTTTTCTTTCCTATCTTCTTGGTCTAGTAAAAAGGAGATTCTAGTACGGATTGTTCCAAAGTTAGTTAATGTCCCACCTAACCATCTTTGGGTAACATATGGCATTCCAGACCTTTGTGCTTCTGCTTCAATAGGTCCTTGAGCTTGCTTCTTTGTCCCAATAAACAAAACTGTCTTTCCAGATTTAGCTACCGATTCAATAAAACTTGCTGCTGTTTCAAGCAAAGGCAAAGTCTGTTGGATGTCTATTATATGAATCCCGTTTCTTTGAGTAAAAACAAATGGCTTCATTTTCGGATGCCATTTTTTTGTTTGATGCCCGAAATGAACCCCTGCTTCAAGTAGCGATCTTATTGTCACTTTTTCGGGTCTTTTTAAATTATCATCGGTTTCGGGTTCTTGTACATCTACTGCAGCTTCTACTGGCGCAGCCTCACTATTCTCGACCATATAAAATTTATACCTCTCTAAAACTAAACACTTAATTAATGGAGCTATTATAGCACCAACTACCAATCTAGCTATAGTAAGGAACTCTATTTTATTAAACTTATCTGATAATATTGGTCAAATATCACGCATTTTTGCCTTGACCGACACTATTCACGTACCTAAACTGTTCATTAGTTAGTGATTTATTTGGTTTTAACCAGTAAGTTGATTCAGGAGTAAACATGCCGTTATATGAGTATTCATGCGGAAGTTGTAACAAACGATTTGAATTAAGACAAGGATTTGATGCAGCTGTTGTACAACCATGCCCTAATTGTAATAATGAGAGCACAAGAGTGTTACACGCTCCCCAAATAGTATACAAAGCTGATGGCTTTTATAGTACAGACAAGATGAGGAACGGTTTTGGAAGTTATTGGTATGACCGCGCCGCTTCAGAAGATAAAGGAACCCCTCAAGAAGACAACGTCGCCGATTTTGGAGATAACCCTATGGGAATTAGCGACTAAAACCCAGACTGAATGGAATAAAGAATAAATGCCGATATACGACTATACATGTACACAATGCAATAATAAATTCACCCTACGACAGGGATTTCATGATGAGCATGAAGCTTCATGCCCTAAATGCAACGAACAAGCTGAACGCAGATTTAGTACCCCTGGAATTGTTTTTAAAGGCAGTGGATTCTATGTGAATGACTATGGAGGACGTACTAATTCTAGCGTTAACTCCGAACAGGCAGACCAGAGCGAACAAGAAGCTCCACCCACTGAATCACCTTCAGATCAATCTGAAAAAGGGCATAAGCACCCACATGAATTCTAGTTTAGGTTTTTTGCTTCGGTGTAAATTAGTAATTCAGATAGCTCCAGATGGAAAAATAAACTTATGCACAATCCAGTAACCCCACATTCAGGCTGGCGCAGGTCCATAGGAAACACCTGCAGACACTAGAGTCATCACAACTAGAATAATTAATACTAAGGATATACCCACAAACCAAGGTATATATTTTTCAAATGGCAATGGTTTCTCGAGTTGAACCGGAGGAGTAAATAATCCTGCCGCACGCACGATTCCTCTCTCTCGTAATCCAATCTTATCTACCAGAGTTATCCCTAGGTTTCCGGAACTTGTTTTAAGTTCTAAAGGCACCATTTGAGTAGTATAAAGATACCCATTTGGGATCTTTAGAGCGTCCATATTACTCTTGATCCTTCGTATTAGATCCATATTTACAGCAACAGAATTATTCCAATAAAAGTTAATAATCCAGACTCTACCATTTTTTTGAATTACAATATCTTGAACAGATCCATTCGACCCTTCCTCAGGTAAATTAACCTTATATCCATCGTTACGATAAAGGTTCAGGATCCTGAGTTCAATTAATAATGCATCTTCCATATTTTCATCAAAACTCATTTGATAATTCCCTATAATTTCATAAAATTTAAATGCACAGTTTTAATATGGCTAATATTAACGTCGTTTCTTTGCGTTGCGTGATCTTGGCCTCTTCCCGCCACCTGGGCCTCGATAAGTTTCTCGCTCTTCAGGAAAACTTAGATGCTTCTCTTTCTTTCTACGATTTCTAGTAAAAAGTCGATAATAAATAGGAATCATAACTAAAGTAAAATATATCGTGCTAAATAAGATAACCGATTCTTCATGGCCTTTAATAAAATTCAAAATATCATAGTCTAAGGAAACTAGGTATGGGAGTGACCAACTCAAGTGTATCGGATTGAAAATCACAAAACCTAGACCAATTAGAATAAACAGTGTTTTTTTTCTTTGTCCAGTAAGCATCTTGGAAAGCCTAACATTACGTTGACACGATACACAACTTACAAACCTTAATGGGAACAATTCTTAATGTAATATCTATGGATTTCGTAATAATTTCACTGCAGTATCAATATACTGATTTTCATTATCACTATTGAAATTTAAGCTCGTATCGGGAGTCAAACCATCTGGGTTAACCGAAATTTTTCCAGGTGTAAACCATAATGATGAAGTTATATATAAACCAGTTTCTGGTGACAGTTTCTTAAGAGTAGTGATTGCACCTTTACCATATGTAGGAGATCCTACCAAAATAGCACGTCCATGAAATTGGAGTGCGCCTGCCAACATTTCTGCAGCTGAAGCAGTATTTCCGTTTACAATTACTACCATATTTATTTTTTCTGAAATGATAGTATTCTTATCAGAAAATACTGGTTCTAATTCGGTATCTCTACTTTTCTGATAAAAGACTATCTTATCTCCAATAAAAGCCCCTGTTAATGACTTTGCTGTATTCACATAGCCTCCTGAGTTGTTTCTTAAATCAAGAATTAAGCCGTCCAGGGACAAAAAATCAAGCCCTCTTGAGATTTGTTCAAGTTCACTATATGTCCTATCCGTAAACCTGTTAATCGTTAAAATAGCAGTCTTCTCATCTATAAATTGTAATTCGGTCGTAGGGAAATAAACATCATCACGATAAACATCAAATTTAAGCGTAATCAAAGTGGCAGGCAGAACAACTGTTTCATTAAATCTTAATAAGGTCAGTTCTACTTTTGAACCAACTTCGCCCCTAATTTTATCTGACACTTGATCGATTCTTAATCCATCCGTACTTGAATTATCGATTTCAATAATTACATCTCCAGCCAAGATTCCAGATTGATCAGCTGGACCATTTTTTACTACTTCAGTGATCAGAAACCCTCCGAGAAACTGTGGGACATACTGTGGATCTCCTGGTCCATAAGATTTTATATAAACTCCAATCCCGCTGGTGAATCCATCCAACAGATCTATATGTCTTTCATAATCCGTATAAACGTAACGTGTATACGGATCATTCAGTCCTGAAAGCAGTCCTTGGATCGCCAGTTTTTCGATATTAGGTTCATCAAAAGCTGTTGGATCTACATAATCTTCTTCAATCGCTCTTTTAACTTCATACAGTTCATCCAGATCAATTCTTTCATTGCGCCCAAGATCAACAAATGATAACGAAAGATTTTCCTTTGTATTAATTTGGCACATTAGAATAACAGTAACTAATGCTCCCAAAAGAAAAGCTAAAACAAGATATTTATTAAAAATCATCATAATTATTCTATTGTATATCTAGGCAACCATATTAAACTGTAATTATACTTTACATAATATATATTGTGCGAAGTTTTATCGTTGTTCCCTACCGTTGAAAATACCTTACTCCTTATCATATAGTTATAATATAATATTTGAGAAGAATACTATAACAGCAATAAACAACCGTATTATTGAAGGGGTGAACATGGATAAGAATTCACTAGAAAAATATGAACAATTAAAAGATCGATTTACAAATATGACACCCGACAAAATTGGGACGATGATAATATCGCGACCCTCAAAAGAAGTAGTTAGAGACATACGCTCTATGGAAAGCCCTGCAGCAGACTGCGCTGATGCACTTCACGCACTAGGTTTTTCTGACTTTGGTATTCCTGCCACTATTTTAGGGCCAGTTATAGATAGAAAAGTCGCTATTGGCCCAGCTTTGACCATTCTGAATGAGCCGGGACATTCAGATCTATGGCCTTATGAGTTTACTGATGTTTTTGTTTTATCTGAACCTGGTGATTTTATCGCTATTAGCGGAGAAGGTTATGAACATACAGGTTCATGGGGAGGAACAACAACAGGAATTGCTTCAGAGCTACAATTAGCAGGCACAATATCTCGATGGCCATGTAGAGATCGAGACGTGATATTGAAACACGGATACCCAGTTTGGGTACCAGGTCATACTCCTTTACCAACTGTACAGTTAATCACGAAAGCAATAATGGTACCTATTGAATTACACGGTGTAACAATTAACCCTGGAGACTTAATCGTTGCAGATTCCACCGGCGTAGTAGTTATACCTCAAAGTGCTATTACTGATGTTCACGATAGAATAAAAAGAACTGCGGAGTCTGTACGTAACTCACACCTTCTATCAATACCACAAGATCATATAAATAAGGTTCACGATGGCTTAAACGGATAGTGGATTTGCTTTTTATTAATTCTTAGTGAGGCTCGGTTAACATACTTAACTGATGCCCTATGGCCGTCTTCAAGGTGGCTAAATTATGCTTTTCTCTGGCTGACACTAAAATACTATCTTCGTATCCATAGTTTTCCTTTATAACTCCTCGGAGTTTAGTAGAAATATTACTATCGGACGAATTTTCAATTACGTCAATTTTATTGAGCACGTGAATAGTGGGCTTCGTATCTAACCCAAGTTCCTTTAATAAAGACACCACAGATTTATATTGAGCAATATTGTTTCTTTGGCTTAAATCAATAACATGGATTAACAAAGATGCATCCTTTAACTCTTCTAAGGTGGCTCTAAAAGATGCTACAAGTGAATGAGGTAACTTGTTGATAAAGCCCACAGTATCAGTTAATAAAGCTTCACCTCCATGCGGCAATCTCAATCGCCTTGTAACAGGATCTAATGTAGCAAATAATTTATCTTCAGCAAGAACATTAGACTTCGTTAATGAATTCATTAAGGTACTCTTGCCCGCATTCGTATATCCAACCAACGATACCGTAGGAACACCTCGATCGGAACGATTCTGCCGAACTCTTCCTCTCCGTTGTCTTACATCGTCAAGTTGGCTTTTTATCTTATCTACTCTTTTTCTAACAAGCCGCCTATCAGTTTCCAACTGGCTTTCTCCGGGGCCTCTTGTACCGATACCCCCTCCAAGCCTTTCTAAATGACTCCATTGCCCTGCTAGCCTTGGTAGCAAATAATCTAGTTGGGCAAGTTCAACTTGTAACCTACCTTCTTTGCTTTGAGCACGTTGCGAAAAAATATCAAGTATTAATGCTGTTCGATCAACAATCTTGACCTTAAATGCTTCTTCTAATTTTCTTTGTTGAGCGACTGAAAGTTCATCGTCTAAAACAACAGTCGATATATTCATAGAAGCAATTATCTCTCTTAACTCTTCTATTTTACCCTTCCCTATATAGCTAGAATTCATTCGGGGCAAAATCTGACTTCTTGAAGCCACAACTTTAGCTCCAGCACTTACCACTAAGGCATCCAGTTCTTTTAGCGATTCTTTTATTTGCCAAGAAGGCGAATTACGTGATTTAACCTGAACACCAACAAGTAGAGTCCGCTCTTTAGTAGGTCTTACATCAACTGTTGATGTTTTTCGGTCTCTATCACGTCCCATATTTAGTGCGTTTCTATTTACTTATCTATTCTCCACCACCTAGATAAGCGTCAGGATTACCAATAAATTTTTGACGCTCGGTTATGCTCTTAAAATAAAACCATTTCCCATCATGTCGATATTTAGTTCCAGCTCTAGGAATACCTTCGTCAATTTGTGTTATCTCTTCATCAGAGAACTCATGCCCTGTTACAGGATCTTTTTCACTCATAAATCACCTCATCTTTACGCTTGCGATAAATATTCACCTAGTATATCTCAGATTCTCTAAAAATGTAGGTGAATCTAGTCAATATAACATTTAGAAGTCTCAGCAATATATGTTTCTATTGCTCAGTAATCTGAATACCATCTGTTGTAGATCTCTTCCTATTTCTATAGGATTAGCGTCATATATATTTAATCAATACATCCCTCTGGAATAGGAAATTCGTAAATAGGAGAACCTCTAGAAATGCTCTTCCAAACCGTCAGTGTTCGCTATCATGAAATAGGATTAAAAGGTAAGAACAAGCATTTCTTTATTAATTTACTAGTGCGAAATATACGTGAAAGTTTGTCTGATATTAAACAAGTAAAAGTAGTTTTCTCAAGATCTGAGATCTTAATAACCTACCCAGATGATGTTCCTCAGCTACTCATAAAAGACAGACTTTCAAACATTTATGGAATAGCAAAATTCATGTTTACCATCAAGCTTGATAAGAATTTGGACGCGGTAAAAAGAGCTCTTACTAATATGATTGAATCAGATGTTCTAGAGTTTGAAAGTTTTAAAGTGGAATCAAAGAGAGCTGACAAAAGCTTCCCTTTCAGTTCCATGGAATTAAATAATGAAATAGGTGCTTTCATTAAAAATCTTTCCAAATCTAAGGTGAATTTAAAAAATCCAACTGTAACTTTTAAAGTCGACGTTAGAGAAAATAATATATTCGTATCAACGGAAACTTATCCTGGTTTAGGAGGCTTACCGGTAGGGTCTTCTGCTCACGTATTAACCTTATTGTCTGGAGGAATTGATTCTCCCGTGGCTGCTAATCGAGTATTAAAAAGAGGTTGTACCACATCATTCATCCATTTCCACAGTTTTCCGTTGGTTGACACATCTTCAAAAGATAAAGCAAAAAGATTAGTTAAAGCGCTAAAAAAATACCAACCCCGTGCCCGTCTATTTCTAGTACCATTTTCAGATATCCAGATGGAGATTATAGCCAAAGTAGACCCTACTTACAGAGTAATCTCTTATCGCCGCTTTATGATAAGAGTAGGAGAAGCAATTGCAAAACAGAATAAAGCAATTGCGCTAGTATCAGGAGAAAGTATAGGACAAGTTGCCAGTCAAACAGTAGAAAACATTGCAACTATAGATTCAGTTGCAACAATACCTATTCTGCGCCCACTCATCGGCATGGACAAGATTGAAATCATCAATGAAGCAATAATTCTAGATACTTTTAATATTTCAATCGAACCCGACATGGATTGCTGCTCATTGATGATACCTAAGAAACCCGTCATTAAATCAACAGCAACTAGAGCAGCTTTTCTCGAAAAAGATTTAGATATCGAATATCTTGTTGCAAACACGGTTCGTAACACGGAAATCATCGACGTTTAGTGAATATTTAAATATTTATCTTCCAAAAGCATTAATTATAGCAAATTCCATGATTAACCCCTATTTCACTGGCAATAGAAAGCGTATACTTATTTCCCTACAGGAGGTTTTAGAAAATGACTGTTGAATACCCAGGGGCAGGTTACACAGTATCTATACGGCTTTCATACCAAAACGGACGCCGTATGCTGGCAAATATAACATCCAGCATAGGCGATTTAGACGGTGACATAAGTGCGTTGGATCTAATAAGGACAAATCGAGGCAGAATTACAAGAGACATAACGCTAAACGCGTTTAGCGAAGAACATGCTTCTCGAATTGTAAAAAAACTCAAGAAATTAAAAGGTCTTAGGATATTAGCAGTTTCAGATCCTAATTTTACCGTGCATTTGGGTGGAAAAATTGCGCTTCAAAGTCGAACTCCCGTAAAAAACCACAGAGATCTGGCTCAGGTATATACACCTGGTGTTGGTAGAATTTCTACTTATATAGCTGAAAATCCTGAATCTGTTTGGTCTTTAACATCAAAAGCCAACACAGTAGCTGTAGTATCAGACGGTACAGCAGTATTAGGTTTAGGAGATATAGGCCCTGCAGCAGCTATGCCTGTAATGGAAGGTAAAGCTATACTATTTAAAGAACTAGCTAATGTAGATGCTTGGCCAATTTGCTTGGATACCACGGATCCAGATGAAATAATCAATACTGTCAAATATCTATCCGTAGGCTTCGGTGGAATTAATCTCGAAGATATATCTGCACCTAGATGTTTCTATATCGAAGAAAGACTAAAGGAAGAGCTTGATATTCCTATCTTCCACGATGACCAACATGGAACAGCAGTTGTTGTTCTAGCAGCGCTTATTAACGCACTAAAAGTTACCGGCAAGGATATGGGATCTATTAAAGCGATACAAACAGGAGCTGGGGCAAGTGGCATAGCCACAGCAAAAATGTTAATGTCAGCGGGCTTAAAAGATATCACAATATTTGATAGGAAGGGTGCTATAAATAAAGACCGAGATGATATTCAAGATAACGAAGCAAAGGTTTGGGTTGCTGAAAACACGAATCCTAGAAATTTAGCAGGCCCTCCAGCATCTAATCTTGCTGGAGCAGATTTATTTCTTGGATTATCAGGTCCAGGAGTAATTGACGCCTCTGATCTAGCAGCCATGAATAAAGACGGCATTGTTTTTGCTTTAGCCAACCCAGATCCTGAAGTATCACCAGAAGAAGCACATAAATATGTACGTATAGTTGCAACTGGAAGATCTGACTACCCAAATCAAATAAATAATGCCTTATGCTTCCCAGGAATGTTCAGAGGTGTTCTAGATGTAAGAGCAACCACTATAAATGAGGAAATGAAGCTGGCTGCTGCTCAAGCGTTAGCCGATTCTGTTCCAGAGCGTGATTTGAGTGATGAATATATAATACCGAGTATTTTTAATGACAAAGTTGTCAATAAAGTTTCAAAAGCAGTGTCTGATACAGCATTAAGGATGGGAGTAGCTAGGCGATCAAGAAGCCATAGTGGAGAACACCTACCTGCCCTCTCACAGACGGTAAAGTAAACAGATCTCAGATCTCCCCTTAGAAAGGGAGTCCTACTCCTTTGCCCTTTTCAATGGCCAGATCATATATTGTTTTTGCAAATGATATATCCCAAAGGCCAATACCCTGTGATTCAAAAAGTGTTATATCGTCTGCTGAATTTCTTAGCTTGTTCTTAGAAGATACAACATCACCGAGTTCAAGCATTCGATTACGATCAACTAACCCAATCTCCCATGCTTCTAAAAGATCTCCACATTCTATTGCACCTTGAACTCTATCATCAATAACTATGAGATCACTTCTTCTAACAACCTCGAGGTCAATTTCACGCTTAATTATTGAGTTCGATCCAATTGCATTTATATGAGTACCTTTTTCCAGCCACTTTCCTTCCAAAACAGGAACTTCAGATCTTGTAGCAGTGGTTACAATATCCGCTTTTGCAGCTTCATTTGCTGAATCAACAACAACCACTTTACTACCCTGCATAGTCCTCTTCATATAATCAGCAAATTTTGCTCTATTATTTTTATCACGGCTATAAACTAGAATAGTATCTATCTTAAACTCTGAACAGATTGCTTGGACTTGAGTTATTGCTTGTGAACCAGTTCCTATAATTCCTAAACTAGATGAATTGGGCCGCGCCATATACTTAGTAGCGACGGCTGATGCTGCTCCTGTTCTCATAGCTCCTAGTAACCCAGCCTCTATAACTGCTACAAGTTTCTTTATCTTAGTATCATATAAAAAAACATTGACTGATCCACCAGCATAGAATGCCGATTTGAACCCCAAAATATCCTTGCTATCGTCTCCACCAAGTAAAATTTGCATACCACTATTCTCAGTTTTTAGTCTATGCCGAGGCTCGTTCACTGCTCGCCCTAATCCTTGGCTCAAAAGACCTGCTTCTACTGCACGAACTGCGTCAGAAATATCTACAAGTTCTTTTACATCACCATTATCTAAGTAAATAGCCATCTAGCACCTCAAAATTTGAATATTGACTTACTTTTGAATTAAGTATACCTGCAACATAGCCTTGTCACACAACCCAATTTGCTGAAAGCTCAAGGGCTTGGAAAAGTGACATAGTCAGAGATTGGGATCTCGGGGAAAAAACCGGTAGGTGGGGGTTCAGTTTCAACTTTATTTCCTCCACTTATGCTCTTTATACATTATAGCCTGTAAAAGTAGGTTGGAGTGTTCTATTAACCTTATAGAAGTTATAGCAAAAACCATCATTGACACCCTGTTTTCACAAGAAGACAATAGTAGAATAGTTTGAAATATAATTTCAAGATTTTAAGGGATTTTACATGGCAAAACCTAAAACAATTGATGAATTAAAACACACAGGCTATAAGTCAATCTCTATTAGGGAAGAGATGCGAGCAAATTTAATCAATAAAATGCGGGCTAAAGAGACATTATTCCCTGGAATAATTGGCTATGAGAATACAGTTATTCCTCAATTACAGAATGCTATTCTATCAGGGCAAGATATCATATTATTAGGTGAAAGAGGCCAAGCAAAAAGTCGGCTGATTCGAGCATTAGTAGAGCTCTTAGATGAAGAAATCCCCGTGATCGCAAATTGTGAAATTAACGATGATCCTCTTATACCTACCTGTATAAGCTGCCGTGAAATTGTGAAAAAAGAAAAGGGTAAGACACCTATTAAATGGTTAAATCGTAAAGAAAGATATGGTGAAAAATTAGCAACTCCAGATATTACCGTAGCAGATTTAATTGGAGAAGTTGACCCAATAAAAGTTGCTGAGGGCCGCTACTTAGCAGATGAGTACACCATACACTATGGACTTATCCCTCGGACAAATCGAGGGGTATTCTGTATTAATGAATTACCTGATCTTTCAGAAAGAATCCAGGTTGGAATGTTTAATATATTAGAAGAAAAAGATGTTCAGATCAAAGGATATAAAGTTAACCTCCCGCTGGATATATTTCTAATAGCAAGCGCAAATCCTGAAGATTATACTAATCGGGGTCGTATTATTACACCTCTAAAAGATAGATTTGGATCTCAAATCAAAACTCATTATCCACAAACTATTGAACATGAAATAGCTGTAATGGATCAAGAAGTAAAACTAATAAAAGACTCCGGGATTAATGTACAGGTACCACAATATATTAAAGAGATTGTTGCTGAGTTTACTCATTTAGCTCGTAGGAGCGGTGAAATAAATCAAAGAGCGGGGGTAAGCGTCCGCGTCTCAATCGGTAATTACCAAACTGTGATAGCTAACTCGATTCGGAGATCACTACTTGCAGGAGAAAAAGATGCTACTCCAAGAATTAGCGACTTTGACTATATAAATGCATCTACCCTGGGGAAAATCGAGCTGGAAAGTATCGAAGACGGGCGTGAATCAAAGATTGTTAATGAGTTAAGAAAGAAAGCAATTTTAAACGTCTTTAACCAGCATTTCAATATACACGACTTTGACGGCCTGATTGGACGTTTTGATGAAGGCTTAACTATTGAGACCGGTGCACTGATGGGATCTAAATTAATCTCTGATTGGGCTAAAGATCTAAAAGATCTGAAAGGTGGGCAAACTACCTTGAAGGTAGGAAGGAAATTATCTGCCCAAGCATCAGCAATAGAGTTCATACTAGAAGGTCTGCACTTATCAAGGAAGCTTAATAAAGATCAAAATGGAGAAGGGATAAAGTATAGAGGCTAAATATCCTTTAAATTCAGTGACCTAGATTAGAAATGTAAAGGCTTGAGTACAGAGCTGGTTATCTTAGTTACTGTTGACCCGTTTTCTTCTAGAGATTTACTCCACTCAGAATCTGCGTAGAATTTCTCCCATGCTTTTTCCCGCTGGTCCCAGTCCTCCCAAGATAGTACATATATAATCCTATGAGGTGTGCCTACTTGCTCAGACCAAAACGCTATTGGGTTAAAATTGTACTTCTTAAAAAGAACACTATTTGTATCTTGAAATCTTTTCAAAAGAATATTAAATTTAGCCGGCTCAGCCTCGTATATGCGCATTTCATGAAACATATTTATTTATCCCTTCAGCTAATCATCTGCTGTCACTAGTTTCTTTATGGCCATGTCGTTTCAAAGTCTTTTTTTGAAACAACATTCCCAGAAAAATCATTTTTTATGGTTAATCCAATCAACCATAAAGCTGCGGGGACAACTGTTGAAGGATCATCTCCTCCTTCATAGAAATTATTCATTTCTGTCTTCACTAAACCTGGATCAAGAGCATTAACAACTATACCGTTTTCTTTCACTTCCTTAGCGAGATTCATTGAGAACCTATTAACAGCTGACTTAATCGTGCTATACGCAACATGTTTTTTATCATAACGATCCGCACTAGCTGAAGTTATATTCAAAATAGTCCCTCCACCATTCTCAGTCATGCTAGGAATACAGTACTGGCTAAGCAAAAAAGGTGCAGTAAGATTTAATGATATACCTTTATTCCAATCATCTAGATTCACCGATTCAATAAGGCCGCTAGTATAAATACCAGCATTATTAACTAAAATATCTATTCTTCCGAAAGTGTCAAGAATTTTACGAATCATATTGTTAATATCTTCAGATTTAGTAAGATCACAAGCTATCGCTAGTGCCTCTCCACCTACTGAATTAATCTTATTAACCGTCTCAGTAAGGCTTCCTCGTTCTTCTACATCAACCATTGTTCTAGCTACACAAACAACAACAGCACCTTTTTGCGAAGCCGCTATAGCGATTTCTCTTCCAATACCTCGACTACTCCCTGTTATAAGAACAATTTTCCCTTTAATAGTACCTTCAGCCATTTTCTGTCCTATTCAATAAAAAGTTAAAGCATTTTTCGTTGTATGTCTTCAGAATCGTCGCCTATCCAAGATACTCCTAGATGCTCAAATGCCCTTTTTGTAGCAACTCGGCCTCTCGTTGTTCGTTGTAAGAATCCTATTTGAAGTAAATATGGCTCATATACTTCCATAACTGTATCAGGCTCTTCAGATATTGATGATGCCAATGTTTCAAGGCCAACAGGTCGTCCGTAAAAAGTTTTTACCAGAGCATTTAACAGCAATCTATCTGCGCCATCAAGTCCGATATCATCTATACCTAAGGATTTAAGCGCTTCTGTAGCAATATTTAAATTGATATTACCATCTCCAATTACTTCTGCGTAATCCCGTACTCTGCGAAGCAAACGATTCGCAATTCGAGGTGTATTCCTCGAGCGTTTAGCAATTTCAAAAATACCCAGTTTATCGAATTTAACACCCAATACAGACGATGATCTCGTCAATATAGATGCAATTTCATCTGTGGAATAATACTCTAATCTATAAGTAGAGCCAAAACGATCTCTTAATGGGGCACTCAATAACGCATATCTAGTTGTAGCTGCAACTAGTGTAAATGGAGGTAAGCTTAGCCTTACACTATGTGCACCCGGACCTTTACCAACCATAATATCTAGAACATTGTCTTCCATTACTGGATATAAAATCTCTTCTACAACTTTAGGCAGTCTATGAAATTCATCAATAAAAAGTACATCATAAGGTTGGAGATTTGATAGAATTGCTGCTAAGTCACCTGCCCTTGCTATCGAAGGTCCGGAGGCTACTCTAACACTGACTCCCATTTCAGCTGCAACAATAAGTGCTAAAGTAGTTTTACCTAATCCTGGTGGGCCGTTAAGAAGAACATGATCCAATGCCTCATCTCGCTTTTTAGCTGCCTCAATGGATATATGTAAATTGTTAACAATTGTCTCTTGACCTACATAATCATTAAACGAGCGCGGCCTAAGGCCTCCTTCAAAAGAAGTCTCATTATTTTCAGACATTGGAGCCAGTATTCTCTCAGCCGGCATAATGAACATATTGTCTCACAATAGATTAGCTATAAGATAGAGGAAATTTAATTTGTTGATCGTTATACAATAAACTTCGAGTAGATTACTCTTACGATTAATAGTTTTAGGATTTCAAGTTTAAATTAAGAAATCAGGAGGAATATAAATGCCATCATTTGACGTTGTATCCAGAACAAACACAGCAGAAATAGATAACACAATCAATAACGTATCCAGAGAAATCAACCAAAGATATGATTTTAAAGATAGCCTATCCACAGTGGAGTATCAAAATAATGAGATCAAGGTACTTGCTGACGATGAAATGCGACTTACGGCCATAAAAGAGCTGATTTTGCAACACGCTAGTAGAAGAGGTGTTGACCTTAAATCGCTGAGTTTTAAAGATACTGAAAAAGCTGGAGGCGATAATTTAAGGCAAATAATAACCGTGTCCGAAGGAATCGAAGTCGAAATTTCAAAAAATATAATCAAAGGAATAAAAGCGACAAAAATCAAAGTTCAAATGGCTATCCAAGGTGATGAAATACGAGTTTCTGGAAAAAAACGAGATGACCTCCAAAAAGTCATGCAACTAATTAAAGAAATGGATATTAGAATACCTCTTCAATATATAAATTTCCGAGATTAGATTACCTATCTACTCTGAAAATAGAACAGCTGCTTAATAAAACAGCTGCTTGTATGAAAGGATTGCTGTGATTTGTTATGATTACCTAGATGTTTAATGTTTAGAGTAAAGGTGAGGTATTTTAATGATTGATTTATTATCCATTGCAAGAACCGAAGCTAGCGGTGGGGATCTTTTTGGGCAACTTTCTAATCTGTTTGAACCAACTGACGTAAAACCAGAAGGTTATCCAGAAGCTGTTGTCTGGAAAGGTGGAAATCATGATCAAAAAATAAATCCTGTAACTCATTCGCTAACAGACGCTTATGCTCTAATAGGTACTTTGGCTGCAATAGATATATTAGGACTTCCTTTTTATGCAGTACCCATGTGGGCACAATACCGCCACGACAACCAATTAGCATCCCTCGGCTGGTTTGGAAATATGCAATCCACTTCAATTAAATGGTCTACAGCAGGGGATGCCTACGTCAATGATGCTAATGGCAATAAGGTAGTAGTATTAGGTAAATCTGGTAATGCCCCACTGAGAACCCAAGCGGGCGTATATTGCAATGTCAGGCCATATGGCCCAATCACAGTAGTACGAAGCATGCCTTGCCTTCCGTATTCTCAAGATAAATCTAAATTTGGTATTAACGAATTGGGAATTATTCACTCTGAAATGAATACTCCTGGCGTTCAGATGGCATATGCGAATAGACTCTTCCTTCAGATGGTTCACGAAACCGGACGCTTGGGTAGAGTAGCAATGAAACCAACTCAAGCAATGGAAGATGGTATAAACGCAGGACTACACTCGTGGATGATTAAGGGAACAAAATTCGAGGTTGGCCGGCAATATGCTGTTGATCCTTATGAGGAACATAAAGAAATCATCGATCAAATTACGAGTTTACTCCCTGCTAATTTTAAAGATGGCATGGAGAATTGGGGTGGAAGAATTGAACAACATATAGCCGATACTAATTACGGGCTACTCATATGGGACCTCATAGAAAAACGAGACACCATTGTTTTAGCTACAGATTTAGACGGAGATCGGTTAACTGATTTACTTGCAGATATTTCTGACCCTCTAAGAGCATTTGGAGGCTTGATCGCAGAACACCTTGGGCAAAATATTGATATGTCTGATATTTGGACTAAAATGGGATATGTTACTGGAAATGGTCGAGATATGACGTCAGTAATGCACAGAATGGATGGACCACCTATTCACGAGCAAACTTTAGGCTCAGCTGACGCTATGCTCCTAAGACTATTAGATGGAGATGAATCAATGGGTGGTACAAAACAACCTTATGACCCACGAATTCATTTCGTATTAATACGAGACGCATATATCGATGCTAACCCTGGGAATAAAGAACTGACTTCATGGCTTGATAATTGTTTAAAGATATTCGATGAAATTTATAGCGGTAAGCGTCCTCGATTCTTAGATGGTTATGAAGCATTGAAATCTGCAATTCAGCCTTGGGGTACCAACAACAAATAATAGATATAGAACACATCTTACTATCGACATTCCTCAAGCATCTATTAGATGTGCACTATTACCTTATTTGTTTATTTGATTCAATAGTTTTTCAGAGGTAAAGGGTAAACTAAATAACCTTACATCTATAGCATCTTTTATTGCGTTTGCGATAGCGGGTGCCGTAGCTAGGTTAGAATGTTCACCTATACCCTTTACTTTGTACTGCCCCCTGCCTTCGCTAGTTTTAACTAACGCGACTTTTAACGGAGGAATATCCCTTTCTGTTGGAATTTTGAAATCTGCAAAAGATGGGTTAGCAACTCTTCCACTCTCATCAACACTCAAGTCTTCCATTACTGCATATCCAAAAGCTCCCACCATACCACCCTCAAGTTGGCTATTAAATCCAACAGGGTTAATAATCTTAGATGTATCATGCACAGCTGTTATCAGTTTAATATCAACATTACCAGTCTCTATATCAACTTGAACTTCAGCAACTTGTGCTACAAAAGAAGTGTATTTATTTGGGGTCATATCTTGTAAATCACCCTTACCTTCAACAACTCCACCGGACCTCTCAGCAATTTCCTCCATGGAAATTACTTCTTGCGTCCGCTGATTAACTAGGGATCCTTCAGAAAACTCAACAATGTCTTCATCCCACCCTTTATATTCAGAAGCCAGTTTCTTAAGATTGAGTTTTAAGTCATTAGAAGCCAATAGAGAAGCTTCGCTTATAACATAACTTCCTCGACTCCCTCCAACGCCAGTATCAAAGGGAACATCATCGGTGTTATAAGGGACTACTTTAATTCGATCAACCGTTATTTCCAACTCATCAGCAATTACTTGTTGAAGCATGGTATGATTGCCCATTCCAGAATCGAAGATTGAATTGAAAGCAGTTACAGAACCATCTGCATTGATATTAATAGCAACATGCGTTTCTCCTCCAACTTGAGATCTATGGCCTAATGCGATACCCCTACCAACTCCAGGAGCTTTGGGTTTATCCCACCCTGAAGCTTTCACAGCTTCACGGATAACTTCTTCGGCTTTAATATCCAAGTATCCGTGCCCAACTGGAGTCTCATCTCCATCATGAACAACATTTTGTAATCTAAAAGCGATAGGATCCATACCAATCTCTTCCGCCACAATATCCATATGTGATTCACCTGCAAAAATTCCCTGTACCTCTCCAGGTGATCGATGAAAACCGCATGGTACAGTGTTTGTATATACCTGATACGCATTAATCTTAACGTTTGGGATCTTATAAGGGCCTGCAATTTCTGCAATACCTGGCAAATTAGAGCCTGGAACAGGTTTGTAACCGCCGTAAGCCCCACTGTTGAAATATACTTCGGCTTCCCAAGCGGTCAATGTTCCATCAGACATCACTCCAGCCTTGACTCTCATTGTAGACTCGTGCCTTGGATTCATAGCTTGAAGCTCTTCACTATAATCAAAATTCAGCTTGATAGGCCTTCCAGTTTTCTTCGCTAGAAAATAGCATACCGGAACACCGTTTATATCTCCTTTTCCTCCAAAATCGCCCCCTACATATGCAAAATTGATCGTTATTTTTTCTGCTGGTACTCCAATAACCCCTGCTAAGGAATTCTTGTTTGCAAAAGGTGATTTTGAACCATTCCAAACTTGGACCTGCTCTTCTTCATCTATCCATACTATTGTATTATGTGGCTCCAAATACGCTTGATGAGTCCTAGGAGTAGTATAAAAGCGCTCGACAATCTTATCTGATTCTTCGAAAGCTTTCTCAACATCACCATTTGCCCACTCTGTTTCAGCAAAAATATTAGACGGTTCATCTAAAGCCTTAGGAACACCGTCATAAGAATTAAAATCTGGATGCAATATCGGTGCTTGCTCAGTTTTTGCTTCATCTAAAGTTACTGCTGCAGGTAATTCTTCATATTCCACATCTATCAATAAGAGAGCACTCTCAGCAATATCTTCGGTTTCTGCAGCTATGGCTGCTATTTTATCTCCAATATATAGCACTTTATCCCACGCAAGAATTGGTTCATCAATTAAACGTTTGCCAAATCTTAAGCCTTTAACTTCTTCGCCTGTTAAAACGGCAACAACCCCGGGCATAGCTAAAGCACGAGAAGCATCGATATTTTTTATCTTTGCATGTGCATAAGGAGAGCGGAGGATTTTACACCATAAAGTATCTGGCAAAACAATATCCAAAGAGTATTTCCCGCGCCCTGTTACTTTATCTGGACCATCTTCGCGTGCAACCGAAGTTCCAACAGCTTTTTTTGTAACGGCCATCCTACCTCCCAAAATTTAAATACGATTCGCTAGTTCCATTTATTTATAAGATACTAAGTTATTATACAAACATAAAATCCATCTTGCGACATTTAAGCACCTGATTTCTAAAATATGCCAATGAGATTTAGCTAAATAGGAGAAAACACAGTTTGATAAACACTATTAGAAATAGCTCTTACCATAAATGGCTTGTTCTACTAACAGTAGGAATCCAAATCATTACAGGTGGTATTGATAATGGATCACTCTCTTTAGCACTTCCCAAGCTCTCAATAATCTTTGGAGTAGGACCAGATATAATTCTATGGTTAGTAGCAGCATTTATGGTGGTTGCAGTAGGCTTAGCATTAACCTGGGGAAGCCTAGGAGATACTTTCGGTCGTAAACAAGTTTATTTATGGGGATTTATTGTTTTCTCTGCAGGTCTTGGAATTTTAGCCGTAAGCCAAACCGTTCCACAATTAATTTTTGGCAGAGTAATTCAAGCAATTGGGCAATCAATGACTGTCACAAATGGTTTCGCAATTGCTGTAGCAGTATTTCCACTAAATCAACGAGGTTTAGTAATAGGTCTAGTTGGGGGTCTGGTTGGAGTAGGCTTATCTATAGGGCCAATATTTGGAGCATTTATATTAGCAAATTTCCATTGGAGGCTACTATTTTGGACTAGAATACCTTTAAGCCTTATTGCAATGGGATTAGTAGCTATTATCATTCCACCAGACCCAAAATTAATGCGTACCAAAAGGACTTTTGACTATTTTGGAGCTATTAGCCTATTTATAGGTTTAACATCCTTACTCTTAATTATTAACCGGTTTCCAATTGAAGGTTTCAGCTCACTACGCATAATTATACTTATTATTGTATGCATATTATCAACTACTTTCTTTTTTATTAATGAACGGAAAGTTGAAAACCCCGTACTAGATTTATCTCTTTTTAAGAGTAAATTCCTTTCAATTTCACTACTAATTCATTTCATGCATTTCCTGGCATACATGCTTCTATTTTTCTTAATACCTTTCTTCCTAATATCCGGTAAGGGTTTAGAAACAAGCCAGGTTGGATTATTAGTAGCATCAATACAGATAGTACGGCTATTTGTTTCTCCAATGGCAGGCATTCTTGGAGATTATTTCGGATCTGCAAGAATGTCGACAATCGGGTTAATCCTTACTACTTTTGGTATTGGAATGATGTCCCAATTAGGCCCTGACAGTAACATATTGCTAATATTGGGAAGCTTAATGACCACTGGTTTAGGAGCATCTATTTTTGACCCATCAAATGAACATTCAGTTTTAAGTGCAATCCCCAATGAAAAATTGGCTTCCGGGACAGCTTTAACAGCTACAGCTCGGCAAATTGGATTTTCGATCAGTACAACTATTGCAGGAACTCTTTATGCATCGAGGCTAAGATTTTACGAAGTAGATCTTGAATACCACCTAGCAGTAACGAAATCTTTCCAAGAGGTCCTTTATATAGGCCTGGCTATTATGGCACTAGCAACCATCTTCTCTCTGATGAGAGGAAAAGATAAAAGATAACAGAGATCACACACGATGTTATCGAATTTCAGATATTTTAGCCTTATTTAACATCATCTACATATTGAATTATTTCCATGGGTAACATATTCTAACCTTGCCCGAATCTTATGTTAATTTATTGTTATCGAGCATTAAGGATCTATAGTGAAACAACCTAATGATACAAACGATTGGATAGACAATACCTGGAAACCTATTGTCGAAAAACGGAAAGAACGCCGAGAATCTTTTTCAACAACATCAAATATAGAAATAGACCCCATATACGGCCCTGATCAAAATCCTGACAGAGATTTTAATACGGATATTGGCTACCCTGGCCAATTTCCTTTTACTCGAGGGGTACAACCAACAATGTACAGAGGAAGACTCTGGACTATGCGACAATACTCTGGTTTTGCTTCAGCCCACGAAACTAATCGTCGTTACAAATATCTCATGGATCAAGGGCAAACAGGTTTATCCATGGCTTTTGACCTGCCAACCCAAACTGGTTACGATTCAGATGCTTCGCTAGCACTAGGAGAAGTAGGTAAAGTTGGAGTACCTATATCCCACATGGAAGATATGGCTATTGTATTTGATGATATTGATTTATCAAAAGTTTCAACATCAATGACTATCAACGCAACAGCTTCGATTTTATTAGCAAACTACATCGCAGTTGCAAAAAGACAAGGTATCCCATCAAAAGATCTAAGAGGCACCGTGCAAAATGATGTTCTGAAAGAATATGTTGCACGCGGTACTTATATTTACCCTCCAAAACCTTCCATGCGATTGATTACCGATTTGTTTGCATATTGCGCGTCAGAGACACCTTACTGGAACACGATTTCTATCAGTGGTTATCATATGCGAGAAGCGGGATGCACTGCGGTACAAGAAATTGCCTTCACTATTTCACATGCAATCGCGTACGTTGAATCTGCAATAGAAGCTGGCCTCAAAGTTGACGATTTTGCTCCACAACTGGCCTTCTTTTTTGTGGCTCAGAGTGATTTATTAGAGGAAGTTGCAAAATTTAGAGCAGCACGAAGGCTATGGGCACGCATCATGGTCGAGCGTTTTGGCTCTACAAATCCAAAATCCCAAACACTCAGATTCCATACACAGACTGCTGGAGTAACATTGACTGCACAGCAAGTAGACAATAATGTCGTGAGATCCACCCTCCAAGCTTTAGCTGGAATCTTAGGAGGTACTCAGTCTCTTCATGTAAACTCAAAAGATGAGGCGCTTTCATTACCAACTGAAGAAGCAGTTACAACTTCATTACGTACTCAACAAATTTTAGCCCACGAATCTGGAGTTCCAAACTCTATTGACCCTTTAGCTGGCTCATATTTAATCGAAAATCTGACTGATAAACTCGAAGAAGAAGCTAGGCGTTATATTGATAAAATCGATAGACTAGGTGGAGCTGTTGTTGGAATAGAACAAGGTTTTCAGCAGCGAGAAATTAACGATGCAGCATACAATATGCAACTTGAAATCGAAGACGGATCTCGATTAGTTGTAGGTGTTAATGCATTCGAGAATGCTGAAGAACCTCCCATCGAAATTTTCCGAATAGATCCAAAAGAAAGTGCTCGCCAAATAGAACGTTTACAACAAGTGAGAAAAAGTCGAAACGGACATACAGTCCAAAAAGCCCTATCAAACTTAGAAAAGATTGCAAAAAGTAGTGAAAATACAATGCCTGCAATTATCGAGTGCGTTGAATCTCTAGCAACAACTGGAGAAATATCTGACGTTCTTAGATCCGTTTATGGTGTGCAACAAGAAATGGTTATTTTCTAACCAAAGGAGTTACAAATGTTCAAGAAAATCGATCATATCGGTATAGCTGTGAATAATATTGAAGAAGCTGCGTCTTTATTCGATAAAGTTTTTGGTTTAAAAATCGCCAAACAGGAAATTATAGAAGATCAAGATTTAATTGCTGCCTTAATCCCTACAAATAATGTTCGATTTGAATTAATGCAGCCGACAAAACCAGATAGCGTTATAGGCCGCTTCATAGAGAAAAAAGGTCAAGGAATTCACCACATTTGCTTTGAAGTGGAAAACATAATTGAAGAAATTGAAACTCTCCAAAATAGAGATGTAAATGTTATCCAAGGCCATCCAAGAGAAGGATTTGTAGGAGATGTGGAATTTATTCACCCAAAATCAGCTAACGGAGTTCTCACAGAAATTGCCCAAGTAACATTAAGAACACCCGTCAATATAGATTTAGGAGTCCACCATATAACAATAGCAACTAAGGATCGTGATGCAGCAGTGGATAACTGGATAAATAAATTTGGACTGAAACTTAATAAGCTTGCTGAAAGACAAGATGCGCCAATTATTACAGGTTGGCTTGATGCGGGCAACGCAGAGGTAGAATTCGCCCAACAAACATCCGAAGATGGACCGCTTGCAAAATCTATTGCATCAAGGGGAGAAGGTATTTATGGGATAGTTCTCGAAACAAGCGATGCAGTAGCGCTTAAAAACCATATTGTTTCTCAAGGCCTTAGGGTTATCGAGGATAAAGAAGGTGAAAATTATCTTAGAGTCATACATCCAAGTGATTTCTTGGGCACTCTAATGATTTTTAACCAAAAAGATTAAAATGATTAACGCTAATTTGGATCACATATCTATTGTTGTAAGAAATATTGAAGACTCTTTATCTAAAGTACAATCTGTGCTCGGTTTATCTGGAAGTGTAAACCACAATGCAAATCCTCAATATTCAAAATCAGCTTTAATAGAAACAGAAACATCAAATATTGAGCTTATTCAGCCTACAGATCAGGACACTGAGATTTATTCATTCCTTTCTTTGCGGGGAGAGGGATTACACCACCTAACTTTTTCAACCAATGATATGACAAACGCCTATACCCATATGAAAATTAATAATGTTGGATTGAAGAAGAATATTTTAAGCCTATCTGAAAGTGAGGAAGGAGATTTTATACCTCCTGCATATACTGGTGGAACTTTAGTCTCATTTTCAAAAAATAGGTCTCCAGTTAGAATTCCTAATGCCAAAATATCCTTGCACCACATCACCATACGTACAGAAGATATTGACAGTGACATCCAAAAATGGGAAACCCTTTTTGAGTTAAATCTGATTAGAAAAGCCGTTTCGCAAAGTTATCAAATGGATACCGCTTGGATGGGAGCAGGAAATAGCCAAATAGAATTTGCTCAACAATTAAATAAGACGGGACCAGTGGCTAGAGCTATAAAATCGTTCGGTAGTGGTCTTCACGCTATAGTATTAGAATGCTCAAATAGTGAAGATATTTTAAAGCGAGCTATTGAAAATAATGTTAGAGTTATCGAAGATAAAGGTGAACCCGTTATAAGAGCTCTGCACCCGCTAGATTTTATGGGTACTTTGATTCTTTTAACTGATACCGACGCGATACACGCTGGCGAAGAAAATCCAGAGAATATTTAGAGAATATTTAATTTATAGGAGTATCAAGAGTGATATCTAAACAACCAACAAGGATATTAGTTGCGAAGCCAGGCCTAGATGGCCATGATAGAGGTGCTAAAGTTGTTGCCAGAGCCCTTAGAGATGCGGGGTTTGAAGTGATTTATACCGGAATTAGGCAGACGCCTGAAATGATAGTCCAAACAGCTCTACAAGAGGATGTCGATGGCATTGGATTAAGTATACTATCTGGAGCTCATTTAGATTTGTTCCCTGCTATTGTGGAAGGATTAAAAAAAGTAGGCCTTGAAAATATAACTATTTTTGCCGGGGGGATTATTCCTAAACAAGATTATAAATCTCTTGAAGAATTAGGCATCAAAGGTATCTTTGGCCCTGGAACGAGCCTAAGTGAAATTGTTGACTTTGCAAAAAAAATCGGCACATAAATTCCCTATTCACAGCAATCTCATCATATCCTTTTATCCCTGCACCATATATACTTCAATTAATCAGGTTTTATTACCAGATTTGATCAAATATTATAAGAAGGAATTTAGACAGTTTCCGTGAAGATTAATATCGAGTCCCTGATGGATGAAAATATTGGAGTTAAAGAAGATTATAAATTTTCATATTCCAATCAACAGGATGATTTTATAGTCAATTGCTCTGCATCCATAATGAGAACAGATACAGGAGTAAATGTAAGATCAGACTGCTTGAGTACTCTAAAACATAGCTGCAGTAGATGTTTACAAATTATGGAAAATAAGATTTCCTTCGAGTTCGATGAGAGCTTTGTTGATCAAAAACATATTGCTTATGAATCTACGTGGGATGAAAAAGCTGATGATATTTTTATAATAGATGAAACAAATAGTATTGATATGTCGATACCTCTGAATCAATATATGCTCACAGAAAGACCGATAGCCCCCTTATGTGATATTGAATGTAAAGGACTTTGCAATCAATGTGGTACTAATTTTAATAAAAGCCTATGCTCATGTAAACCAAAGCTATCTAACCCTTCCTGGGAAAAACTTAGAGATCTATGGGATGAAAAAAGAAAATAGTTAGAATTGAATTTTAATAATTAAAGAATCAAGGAGATAAAATGCCAGCCCTACCTAAAAGGAGAAGATCCAATACGCGTAATTCAAAACGGATGTCACATAGCCGCTTGAAAATTGCTAGGACATCCAAGTGCCCTGTATGTAATAACGCAAAGTTACCGCATCAGGCATGCCCTTCGTGTGGTACGTATAACGGGCGCCAAGTTGTAGAGCAAAAACAAAGAGAAACTCAGGAAAATGAGTAAACATACCATATCAAAATAAGGAGAATTTTTAATTATGACGGTAGCTTATTTATTCCCAGGCCAAGGTGCTCAAACTGTCGGAATGGGCAAGGATGCATATGATCAAAACCCTGCGGCAAGAACGATATTTGATTCTGCAGATAATGCACTTGGTTTCCCATTATCAGATCTGTGTTTCAATGGCCCAGAGGATTCTCTAACTCAAACAGTTAATACTCAGCCAGCAATTCTAACTGCTAGTATAGCTATGCTAGAAGCATCTAAGTCAGTATTAGAAAGTATGGGTTACGCTGAGCCGTCATTTGTAGCGGGCCATAGCCTTGGCGAATACTCTGCACTAGTTGCTGCTCAATCTATTTCATTTAGTGATGCTGTGCAATTAGTCAGAGAAAGAGGGCGATTAATGCAAGCAGCAGGTGACGCATCTGAAGGTGCTATGGCTGCAGTAATGGGAATGCCTGAAGAAACACTTGCAAAAATATGCGCTGATACTGGTGTCGATATGGCTAATCTAAACTCTACTGATCAAATAGTCATAAGTGGATCAAAAGAAGGTATTGAAAAAGCTCAAACACTAGCCCAAGAGAATGGAGCAAGACGTGTAGTAGCTCTGAAAGTCAGCGCAGCATTTCATTCATCTCTCATGGATCCAGCCGTTCCTGGAATGAGGACTGCGTTAGAAACCGCCAAAATAGATACACCTAAAGTTCAAGTAATTGCTAATGTAACAGCAAAACCACTTACCAACTCAGAAGAAATTCTTGATGAACTCGCTAAGCAAATACGAAGTCCTGTCCAATGGTTCAGGACTCTACAGTACTTGAAAAACCAAGGCGTCACAACATATATTGAAATCGGGCCTGGAAAGGTACTTACCGGCTTAGTAAAGCGAGTAATCGGAGAAGCCGAAACTATCAATATAAGTTCGATGAAAGACCTGGAAGAACTAGCTGCTAAATAACTAAATGGAATCAAAGTAAATGACAACTAATTACTCACATGAACGTAAAGGGCGTAGAATCGCTTTACAATGTTTATATGAATGGGACTCAGTTTCCCATGATCCAGATATAACGTTACAAAGGCTAACACCTGTTGAACATTCTAAGTCTGGCATAGGGAAATTCGCTCAAGAACTTATCAAGCTTTCATTTAGTGAATCAGAAAGAATAGACCTTTTAATCTCCCAATATGCACCGATATACCCTGTCGACCAATTATCTATAGTTGATAGAAACATTCTTAGGCTTGCATTAACCGAACTAATACAAGGCATTACGCCTCCAAAAGCTGCAATCAACGAAGCTATTAACCTAGCAAAGATGTATGGATCTGAAAATTCAGGCCGTTTTGTTAATGGGGTTTTAGGAAGTGCTGTTGCGGAACTTTGTCCTGACCTCTAACCTAAGAGAAAATAAATTATATAATATACGGAGGTGGTAACGGTGGCGACAGTCGCTGATAGAGTCAAAGGGGTCATCGTAGAACAATTAGGTATTGAAGAAGATGAGATAAATTTGAACTCTTCCTTTACAGAAGATCTTAATGCAGATTCGCTTGATATGGTTGAACTGGTAATGGCATTCGAAGAAGAATTCAGTTCCTCAGATTCAGAAGTTGAGATACCAGACGAAGAAGCCGAAAAAATATTAACAGTCCAAGATGCTGTTTCATTTTTAAATAAAATGGGCGTAGAAGATTCTTAATTAATTAGTAATCCTAAAGTCCAATGTTTTAGTTCTTCTGCCCAGTAGAAAAAATGGATTCACATGAATGAGGTTGACCCCCAGGCAAGATTAGATATTATGGTGAGCGCTATGCTCTCCTGCGTTGCCTGTCCTCTGTCTGAGAACAGGCAGAATGTAGTGCCTGGAACAGGTCCTGCAAATGCAAATATAATGTTTATCGGAGAAGGTCCAGGAGCCAATGAAGATCTGCAAGGATATCCATTCGTAGGGAAATCTGGTCGCCTCCTTGATGAGCTTCTAAATATGATAGGTTGGAATAGAAAAGATGTTTACATTACAAATACTGTAAAATGCAGACCCCCAGAAAATCGAGACCCTTTTGAATCAGAATTGAAGATCTGTCAAGAAAACTGGCTAGACCCTCAGATAGCTGTTATACAGCCATCTATAATTGTTCCTCTCGGCCTGCACGCGCTCCAGCGTGTTATACCTGGAATGAAAATAGGAGATGCAAGAGGAAAAACTTTTTCCAGAAATGGTTTTACAATATTCCCGACCTACCACCCTGCAGCAGCATTAAGACAAAAACGTTATAAAGAAATACTTACAGAAGATTTTAAACAATTGCCATCTTTAATTAATAATATCCTCAACAAGGGCTTAAGAACCACTGTCACACCCCCTACTACAGACGAGTCACATCAAATTAATCTTTGCTAAAAGAAGGAAATATATACACTATGAAAAGCCTCAAAGTAATTCCGTTTGGCGGTTTAGGTGAAATAGGCAAGAATATGCTTGCTTTAGAATGGCAAGATTCAATTTTGATAATAGATTCAGGTCTAATGTTCCCTGATGAAAATATGCATGGCGTCGATATTGTTATACCTGACTATGAATACCTGAAAAAGAAGAAAAAGAATATAGAAGGAATTGTTATTACCCACGGGCATGAAGATCATATTGGGGCCCTGCCTTATATTGCACCTGATTTAGAAGCTCCAATATTTGGAACTGCTTTATCAATGGGCCTTGTATCAGTGAAATTAAAGAATAAAAAGGCTTTTGATCCCAACCAAATTCACGTTGTAGAACCTGGAGAAGAATTTAACTTAGGCCCTTTTTCTGTAACCTTATTTAGAGTTAATCACAGTATTCCTGATGCTGCTGGGATAATTATAAAAACACCAATAGGGAAAATTATACACACCGGTGACTTCAAAATAGACCACACACCTGTTGATGGAAACCCTACTGATTTCCATCGAATTGCAGAAGCCGGAGATTCTGGTGTATTGCTATTGTTATCTGATTCAACATATGCAGATACTCCAGGATACACTCCCTCAGAAGAAATAGTTGGCCGTAATTTAGATCGATTTATCGGTGAAGCACCAGGAAGAGTTATAGTAGCGAGTTTTGCTTCATTAATCTCAAGAATACAACAAGTAGCCAATGCTGCTCACCACCATAATAGAAAACTAGGGATCATAGGTAGAAGTATGGTTGATAACGTCCGGTTAGCATCTGAAATGGGTTACTTAAATATACCTAAGGGAACCCTTTTATCGGATAAAGAATTACGGTCACACCCCCCAGAATCCACTGTAATTATGACTACTGGGGCTCAAGGTGAGCCAACATCAGCATTAGTAAGAATGGCTAACCGTAGACATCCACAAGTAAAAATTAAACCTGACGATACAGTAATAGTCTCATCTAACCCTATTCCAGGTAACGAGACTGCTGTGGCTCGTACCATAGATAGCTTATTCAAAATTGGTGCAAATGTTTTATATAGCAGGATAGAACAAGTACACGTTAGAGGACATGCTAGCCAAGAAGAACTAAAACTTATTCTAAGATTAACCAAACCAAAATTTTTTATACCAGTGCACGGGGATTACAGACATTTAGTTCACCACTCTAGGCTTGCCCAATCAGTTGGTATCCAAAAAAGCGATATATTTGTAATGTCAGACGGTGATGTCCTTGAAATAAAATCACATGATTCGGCAAAAATAATCGATAATATTCCATTACAAAATAATTACGTGGAAGGTGGGCTTTCTGGACAGGTCACCAATCAAATGCTGAGAGACCGTTCAAATTTATCCAAAGAAGGTGTGGTATCCATATCAATTGCTTTAGATGAAATAACGGGTGCTTTAGTGGGAAATCCTGAAATCAATTCTAAAGGCCTAATAAATATTGAGTCGTCTCAAGAATTATTCGAAGAAACATATACAATAATTGAAAATATAATTGAAAAATTCTCAAATAAGGAAGACCTTGACTATCTAGAAAAAGCTATCTCTGAGGAGGTTTCAAATTTTCTACTAAAGTCAACGAAGAGGCGACCTACCGTTATAACAACAACAATAGAATTATGAAAGTTATTTATTTTGATTTAGTATCGTAACAGTTATTGGGAGGGTAAACGAAAATGACACTAGAAAATGATGGTGTAATAGGATCATTAAGTCACCTAAGAATAGTTGAATACGGGGACATGCCTGCGGCTTATGTTACTAGATGGCTAGGTGATTTAGGTGCGGATATCATAAAGGTTGAACCTCCTGGAGGAGATCCAAATCGGATGTTAGCACCATTCGCTAATCAAGAAAAAGACATCGAGCACAGCCTGCCATTCTTAAATGCAAACATAAATAAACGTTCGATAGTTCTTGATTTAGAAGAATCAGAATCAGATAGAGTACTGTTCCTAGATATCATACGCAGTGCAGATGGATTGGTAGAATCAACTAAGCCAGGCACACTACAGAATATAGGTCTATCCCAAGAAACCTTACTCAACGTTAATCCTAAACTAGTAACTACTTCGATTACGCCTTTTGGGCAAACAGGGCCCTATTCAAAATATAAAGGTTCTCACGCAGTAATAGAGGCTCTAGCAGGATTTATGAGTGCTCATGGTGATGATAAACAACCACCCGTAGTAACCCCAAACCATATTACATACCAAGTAGCTAGTGTTCATGGTTCATATCTAACTTTAGCTGGCATTAGGCATGCACGCTTAACTGGTAAAGGTCAACAAATTGACCAATCGATTCAAGAAAGTATTACCTATATGGGATCAAGTGCACTCGCACGCTATACGGACAGAAGTGAAATTGTAGAAAGAATTGGTGCAAAACCGCAAGGGGGAGCATCAAATATATTCAAATGTAAAGATGGCAAATATATATATATTTCGATATACATACTCCCTCATTGGCATAAAATTACAAGAGAATGGATGAACGATCCCGTATTATCTGGTGATGAATGGGATGATGCCCAATATAGGGGAGATAACGGAGATGTAATAAACATCCTTCTTCAATCCTTTATCGAACAGTTTGATGCAAAAGATTTTGTCCAAGAATGCCAAGATCGCGGATTACCATGTGCACCTGTAAATACTCCTGGTGAATTCATGAATAGCGAACAGTTAAAATATCGTAACTGGATACAAAAAGTGAGCCACCCTATTCTCGGAGAATACGAAGCACCGGGTTTCCTTTTTAAAATGGAAAAAACTCCAATGCGAGTGTGGAGACATTCACCAACTTTAGGCGAGCATCAAAAAGAAATAATTAATGAACTACCAGATATTATTGCATTAAAATCAGATAGCAACAATCTTAAAACTGAAGATAGCGAAAAAGACCCAATGCTCAAAGGAATCCGGGTAGCAGACCTGACAAGGTTTTTTGCAGGGCCCATTGGAACTATGTTTCTAGGATTTTACGGTGCCGAAATAATTAAATTAGAGTCAGAATTATTAGTTGCTAACCGTGAGCAGGTTTTATATCCAGATATGAATAGGAATAAACTAAGTGCCACACTTGATCTAAGAAACAAGACAGCAAAAACGTTGCTTGATAAGTTATTAACCACGAGTGACGTAATTATCGATAATTTCTCGCCCAGAGTCATTAACAAATTAGGATTTGGGTGGGACCATGTTAAAGAGATTAACCCGGGTATAATCCAAATTACAGCGCCTGGAATGGGCCTAGATGGCCCTTTAACTGACTGGGTTACATGGGGAAACCAACTAGTAGCTTATACAGGGCTATCACATATGTGGGCCTTTGAAGAATCAGAAATGGATGCTCATGGTAAATTGGTTGTACCAGATTATTTAGGAGCATCTCTAGTTGCGCTATCATCATTATCAGCATTGGAATACAGAGATAGAACTGGTATAGGACAATTTATTGAACTAGCTCAAGTTGAGGCCCAAGGTGCGATTATGGGACCTTCTATACTTGATGCTACCGTAAATAATAATCAATGGGATGCAATGGGCTTTCGTGAAATATTAGGTGCTGAATATAGCCCATATGGAGCCTACCAGTGTAAAGGAAGTGATGAATGGATAATCATTGCTGTTTCAACTAATGATGAATGGGAAGGTTTATTAAAAGCATTGGGTAACCCTTCTTGGAGCACCACTGAAAAATTTTCATCTAAAGAACAGAGAAAAAATAACAACTCTGATTTAGATATCCATCTAAATGAATGGACCATGGGCTATACTCCTCATCAAGCAATGAGGATATTGCAATCCAATGGTGTTCCAGCTGGAGCGGTACTCAACGGTGAACAACTCTACAGTGATGTACATCTAAGAGCAAGAGGCCATATTGTCAGTATAGATAAAGAACCTTGGGGCAATATATCCCACCAAGGCTTACCTGGTATACCGCAGTTATCAGAAGCACATGCAGACGGCCCTGTTCCATGGATCGGTGACGATAATGCATACGTTTTTGGGGAAATTCTAGGAATGACCAATGAAGAGATCGAGGCTTCTATCAAGTTAGGTGCGATCAAATAATAAGATTTCAGTTACTTGAAAGGGTGAATTAACACTCTGGAAAACGTTATAGATTTAATGTTTCCTTAACTTGTCTTGTAATTCAATAAGATAATTAAATGGGAAAATACCCGTTTCGTGAGCATCAGACCATAAAAATTGAACAGCATAACGTCCTATAGCCATCCAATCAACTGCTATAACATCTTCTGGAACATCCTTTTCGAAAACAACCCTTTGATTCGTACCTTCTAATACACAAATTGCACACGGACAATGGCCCCTCACAAACCTATATGGTAATTGAGAGCCAGCCCCATCAGACCAAACTATATGAATCCCATCAGTATCTAACCTTAAATGGGTAATAGAAAGATTTTTTCCGCCGCCATCTATCATGACGTAATAGCCCCATTTGAAGCTGATGAAACAAGCTTTGCATATTTAGCTAAGACACCGGAAGTGTGTTTTGGTGAAGGTGCTATCCAAGCTCTCTTGCGTGCCTCAAGTACATCATCGGTAAGCTCTACTTCGATAATGCGATTGATTACATCTAAAGAGATAATATCTCCTTCTTCCAAAAGCCCCATCGGTCCTCCAACCATAGCTTCTGGCGCCACATGACCGACAGCTATTCCATGTGTCCCTCCAGAAAAGCGTCCATCAGTTATGAGTGCTACTTTTTCGCCCAGCCCCTGCCCTGTTATAGCTGCTGTTACAGCCAGCATTTCACGCATACCAGGACCGCCTTTTGGTCCTTCGTAACGAATCACAACAACATCACCTTCAACAATTTTTCGATCTTGTACTGCTTGAAACGCATCTTCCTCTCGATCAAATATTCTAGCTGGTCCCTTATGATTTTTTACAGAAGTCCCAGCTACTTTTATTACAGCTCCTTCTGGAGCTAAATTACCTTTCAAAATAACAATACCTCCGGTTTCTTCAAGCGGGGTTGAAATTTCGTGTATAACCTTACGATCAGTAGCTCCTTTTTTTGAGAAGCCATAATATTACTAGTTAAAGATTCTCCTGTAACTGTCAATAAATCACCATTAACATGGCCGGCTTTAACAAGTTTATCTAAGACATAACTCATTCCTCCAAGATCATCAAGATCAGCCATAACATATTGTCCTCCGGGCTTCATATCTGCAATCAACGGAGTTCTATCACTTACTATTTGGAAATCTTCAATATCTAACTCAATACCTGCCTCATATGCGATAGCCAAAAGATGCAACACAACGTTTGTTGATCCACCCATTGCCATAGCTGTTACAATTCCATTCTCAATAGATTCTCGGGTGATTAAATCACTAGGTTTAATATTATTTTTAACCAAATTTACAACGGCTTCACCACTCTCAAAAGCCAGTTGCTCACGCCTGGGATCAACGGCCGGAATTGAAGCTCCACCTGGTAGCGAAAGTCCCATCGCCTCAAAAACAGATGACATTGTATTGGCGGTAAACATTCCTCCACAAGAACCCTCTCCAGGGCACGCACATTCTTCTAACTCTGTGACAAGTTGTAGAGGTATAGTCCCTGCTTGATGTGCCCCCACTGCTTCGAAAACATCAACTATAGTTACATCACGCCCTTCATGCTGGCCTGGTAATATAGTTCCTCCGTATAAGAAGACAGAAGGTATATTCGTTCTTGCCATTGCCATTACAGAACCTGGCAGTGATTTATCGCACCCAGCTAAAGTAACCATTCCATCCAAAGCTTCTGCCATTGCTACTAACTCAAATGAATCAGCGATCACTTCTCTACTTACTAATGATGCTTTCATGCCTTCATGGCCCATCGAAATAGCATCAGATACAGCAATAGCAGTAAACTCGATTGGTGTACCTCCAGCTGCTCGAATCCCATCTTTAACATGTTTTGCAAGTCTACCTAATGCAAGATTACAAGGAGTAACTTCATTTGCCGTACTAGCTACTCCTATCAAAGGTTTCTTCAGGTCTTCAGGAGTAAATCCCATTGCATAAAACATTGATCGATGCGGTGCTCTTTCAACACCTTCTGTTACCTGCCAAGAATTTGGTTTATATTTCAGATAATCTTCATCCATTTGATTTCCACCTTCCTCTGATATCCTTGCATCCATTATAAGACATGGATCTTAGAATTTTATTATACGTTCTGCATAAGCTGTAAAATATTACCATCTAAATCAGCAAAAGTAGCCATCCATCCTCCCCACTTCTCAAGTTCGGGTTCTCTTGAGAAAATAATTCCTTTTAATTTCAAGGCTTCAAAGTCATCAATTATATTATCAGTCATCAAATTCAACATGATTCTATATGGTTCAATGCTCTTTCTTTTTACTTTTTCATGTACTCCGCCAATACTAAGACGAAACCCGTGATGGGGCTCAAATGAAGTGAAATCTTCTCTCTCAGTTCTTTTAGTAAATCCTATTACATCAGAATAGAATTCGGCTAATTCTTTAGGGTTTTGACTCCACAAAATAATTCCAGACACATCAGTTATCACTAAACTCCATACCTTCCCAAATATTATACATCGCTATCTAACTGTAATAGAGATAAGAATGCCTCCTGAGGTACTTCAACACTACCAACTCGGCGCATCCTTTTTTTACCTTCTGCTTGCTTTTCTAGAAGCTTACGCTTCCTCGTTATATCACCTCCGTAACACTTAGCAAGGACATTTTTACGCATTGCTCGAACCGTTTCCCTAGAAATAATTCTACTCCCGATAGCAGCTTGTATTGGTATATCAAACATTTGTCGAGGTATAGTCTTTTTTAACCTAGATACTAAAGCTTTTCCACGGGAATAAGCCGCATCTTTATGACAAATAATGCTCAGTGCATCAACCTCTTCATCAGCAACTAGAATCTGTAATTTAACTAGATCTGATTCTCGATTCTCGATGAATTCATAATCCAAAGAAGCATACCCCTGAGTCCGAGATTTCAATTGATTAAAAAAATCTATGAGCATTTCTGCTAGGGGCATTTCATATTCTAATATGACTCGTGCTTGCTCTCCTAATGCTGTAGCACCTGCTTGAATATATTCCATATTCTTATAGATTGCTCGACGCTCAGACATCAATTCCATTACAGCCCCAACTACCTCATGTGGTGACAGTATAGTTGCTCTAATCCAAGGTTCTTTTGTAGAATCTAAATCTGAAGGATTTGGAAAATCAGCAGGGTTATATATTGTTTCTGACTGCCCGCTAATGTGATCTATTTCGTACCCAACGCTTGGTGCAGTTACAATAATTTCGATATTATATTCTCTCTCTAATCTCTCTCTGACAATATCCATATGCAAAAGTCCAAGAAATCCGCACCTAAAGCCAAAACCTAAAGCTGTACTATTTTCAGGCTCGTAGCTTAAAGCTGCATCATTTAGTTGTAATTTCTCCAACCCGTCTCTAAGATCTTCATATTCAGATCCTTCGGCGGGAAATAATCCAGCAAATATCATTGGTTTTAAAGGGCGATATCCAGGCAAAGGTTCAATTGAAGGAGTGTCTAGAAGAGTCACAGTGTCACCTACTCGGCAATCTCTAACATCTTTTAGCCCTGTAGCTATATATCCAACTTGGCCACACTGTAATCCATTTTCTACAGGAATCAACCACGGAGAGAATACACCTAATTCCATAGGTTGAAGGGCTTTGTTATTAGACATTAACTTAAGATCTGCTCCATCAGGTATTTGCCCGTCAAAAACACGTACATAAGCTATCACGCCTTTATACGGATCATATTTAGAATCAAATACTAGTGCTCTCAAAGGTTGATCATTTTTATCCGGAGGTGGAGGGACAGTGTAGATTATGGACTCTAGTACTTCTTCAATACCTGTTCCTTGTTTTGCTGAAACCAAGAGCACATCTTCAGAAGGTATTGCGAGGACTTCGCCCAATTCTTCAATTACCTTATCCGGTGTTGCGCTTGGTAAATCGACTTTATTAATAACTGGAACTATTTCTAGGCCGATTTGAGTTGCTAGAAAAGTATTAGCTAAAGTCTGAGCCTGGATTCCTTGAGACGCATCAACCACAAGGATAGCCCCTTCGCAAGCAGCCAAACTACGGGATACTTCGTAACCAAAATCAACATGACCAGGTGTATCAATAAGATTAAATTGGTATTTCATACCATCTCTAGCCGTGTACATCATCTGTACTGCTTGAGCCTTAATAGTAATACCTCTTTCCCTCTCCAATTCCAGTTGGTCTAGTAACTGATTTTTCATAGAGCGTTGGTCCACAGTCTGAGTATATTCCATCAAACGATCTGCTAAGGTCGATTTCCCATGATCAATATGAGCTATGATCGAGAAATTACGAATCATTTTTGTTTCAATATTATCCATAAGTAGTCATTATATATATTATTATCCTAGTTATAAACAAGAAATGGTCAGGAAACTCTATGCCACCTGAAAAACAAATCCTAGTGATTCAGCACACCGTCACAGAAAAATTAGGAATATTGGAACAGCATCTTAAGAATATAAACGTTACTTACAACTACGTGAAGCCATTCTTAGGTGATATTCTTCCAGCAAACTCCAATGAATTCGCTGGGTTAATTGTACTCGGAGGGCCTCAAAGTGGATACCAGGAAATGGAATATCCTTACTTAATTGACGAAAAACGGTATATTAGGCAGGCTCTTCAGAAAAATACTCCTATTTTAGGCATCTGCTTAGGAAGTCAATTAATTGCCGAGTGCTTAGGATCAAAAATATATTCAGGCGCTCAAATGCAAATTGGATGGAACGAAGTTCACCTTTCAGAAAATACTATAGCCAAAGCTTATGATTCTGAATTAAGTCATACTATCAAGCCACTACACTGGCACCAGGACATTTATGAAATTCCAAGAGATAGCATATCGCTCGGTTATTCGAAATTCACAGAATCAGAAGGGTTTATATACAAGAATAACGTACTCGGACTATTATTCCACCTAGAGCCAACATTAGACCAAATAAAGGAAATGATCCACGCTTTTCCTGACGATGTACTAGCATCTAAGATTAACAAGAAGTATTTTATTAAGGAAAGTGAGAAGAATATTGTTCAGATGCATCAATCTGGTAATGTAATATTCTCTAAATGGTGTGCTCTCCTATAAGTATACTTCATTGTACTTTTTTCACACCTTGTAATTCATTTTCTAAATCGATTTCGTATATTTTCTTACCAAGGACTGGGTGCATTTGATTGGGTATCAGTTCCTTAAGAGGGACCAAAACGAATGCACGTTCATGCATTCGTGGGTGTGGGACTGTTAAATCTTTAGATTGATGAACATATAAATCTCCTTCCAAATGACCATACAATAATATATCTATATCTAAAATTCGAGGTCCGTTTTTAAAAGTTCTAACTCGACCAGCCTCTTCCTCTATTTTTTTTGTTCTTTCCAGTATTTTAAGAGGGGATAATTCACTGTATCCTAGTAACACCATATTCAGAAACTGCGGCTGATCCAAGAATCCAACTGGTTCAGTTTCATATATTGACGAGGTTTTCACTTCCGTTAGAAATTCTCTAAGAGAATCTACGGCAACTCGAAGATTTGACTCCCGTGCACCGACATTAGTCCCCAGTGATAAAGCTACCCAAGATTGCACATTAAAACCTTTTTCTAATATCTAACTATTGAATCTGCCATCTTAGCCACTCTTGCCATATACTTCACATCATGTACTCGTATAATATCCACTCCTTTTGATATACCTAAAGCTACAGTAGCCGCTGTTGCTTCAATCCTCTCATTAACGGGTAATTTCATTATATGACCCAATGTTGATTTCCTTGATGTTCCCAATAAAAGAGGGTACTTCAATTCATTCTTAATATTATCAAGGTTTCGTAAAACATTTATATTTTGAGACACGGATTTGCCAAATCCAAAACCTGGATCAATAATAATATTCTGATTCATAACACCCATACTCTTTGCTTTTCGAATACTATCAAGAAGTGTATCTTTCATCTCTTTTAAAAAATCAATGTAGTCAGTCCCTTGGTGGTTATGCATCAGAATCAATGTCGCATTCTTGTCGGCCGCTAGGCTAGCGATTTGTATATCACTATTTAATCCAGATATATCATTAATTATTGTTGCCCCTGCTTCTATTGCAGCTTTTGCAACAGATAACTTAAACGTATCAATCGAAATAGGTACACCCAGACTAGCAATTTTCTCAATAACTGGAACCACTCTATTAATCTCAATTTCAGGTGAAAGTAAATCATACTCTTGCGCTTGCCCGAAATTGCCGTGAATCGTGTGTTCCACCTGGGCTGATGAAAGAGGTCTAGTTGATTGCCCTCCCACGTCAATGATATCAGCGCCTTGTTGGATAAATTGGCTTGCTTGTTCAACAGCTATATCTACACTAAATAAGCCATCTCCAGAAAAAGATTCTGGTGATACATTAACAATTCCCATCACGTAAGTTTTTGATCCAAAATCAAAAACCTTGTTTCCTTTATAAGTCGCTACTGTCGCCACTTCTGGATCAAAGGACATATTATTTCTCCAGGGGAATTTCATTTTCTTTGATATTCATCTCGTATAGGCTTGTCACCTTCTGACTAGCTCTGCTAACATCCTAGCATAGTACTTTCCTAACACAGTACTTTTCTAAGATATTTTACGGAGCACTCTACGCCAATAATGACAATGGAAGAAAAACTTGACGACTTATCACGGAGGCGTGCCACGTCACACGAAGGAGGCGGTGCTTCCGCTGTAGAAAGACAACATGCGCGCGGTAAACTTACTGCCCATGAAAGAATTGAAAGATTACTTGATCCTGGATCATTTACCGAACTTGATGCATTCGTTACGCATGATGTTGATGAATTTGGGATAGGAGATAGAAAAGCCCCTGGTGACTCTGTAGTTACTGGATATGGAAAAATCGATGGCCGTGCAGTTTTCATATACTCATTCGACTTCACAGTTTTAGGCGGAACCATGTCACTAGTTGCTTCAAAGAAAGTCAATAAAATTCAAGACCTAGCTCTAAAAACTGGAGCCCCAATTATCGGGATAATGGATTCCGGAGGGGCAAGAATCCAAGAGGGAGTGGATAGCCTCTGGGGTGTTGGACAGATCTTTCAAAGAAATGTACTGTCATCAGGCGTCATTCCACAAATAAGTATTATCATGGGACCCGCCGCCGGAGCAGCAGTATATAGCCCCGCACTAACAGATTTTATCGTTATGGAAAAAGGTGTGGGGCAGATGTATATTACCGGGCCAGATGTAATAAAAACTGTAACAGGTGAAGAGGTCACTCATGAGCAACTGGGTGGTGCAGATGCTCATACAACTATGAGTGGAGTAGCTCATTTTGGTGTTGATGGAGAGGAAGAATCTTTGGACTTGGTTCGTGATTTATTAAGTTTCTTACCCTCTAATAACTTAGAAGACCCTCCTGTTAATGATTCGATTGATGATCCTGATCGTTTAACACCAGATCTCTCTGAACTAGTACCTTCAGATCCAAATCAGCCATATGACATGAGAGATGTTATAGATAACATAGTGGACTCTGATGGAGGCTTTTTTGAAATACACCAACTTTGGGCTCCCAATATCATAGTAGGTCTTGGCAGATTTGACGGTAAAACCGTAGGAATTGTCGGTCAACAACCAATGATTATGTCTGGAGCACTAGATATAAAAGCAGCCCAGAAAGCGGCCCGATTTGTACGATTCTGTGACTGTTTTAATATACCTCTAGTAACATTAGCTGATGTACCAGGATACCTTCCTGGAGTCGACCAAGAGCACAACGGAATAATTAGCCACGGTGCGAAGTTAATCTATGCTTATACCGAAGCTACTGTGCCTAAAATCGGTATTGTTACTAGAAAAGCTTATGGTGGGGCATTGATAGTAATGTCATCACAAATGCTTAGAGGCGATATAAACTATGCTTGGCCTGGAGCTGAAATGGCAGTTATGGGTTCAGAAGGAGCAGCTAACATAATATTTAGAACCCGTATTAGGGAAGCAGAAGATTCTGAAGCTGAAAGATTATTAGCTTCCAAAGAATACCAAGACCAGTTCGCTAACCCCTATGTAACCGCCAGTAAAGGTTATATCGAAGACGTGATTGCACCGCAAGATACAAGGAAAATGATTATTAAGGCTTTAAATATGCTAGAAAATAAGTCTGATTCTTTACCAGCAAAGAAACACGGTAACATACCCCTTTAGATAGGAGAAAGAACATAAATATGTCAGGCCAAATATCAAAAACTCTCAGAGTAGCGATTCTAGGAGCGATTGAACAATTTGAATCTGAATCCTTTAATATCCGTGACCTTAAAGTCACTGATAATGCATGGAAGTTAACTAAACGAATAGGACAGTTATCACAAGGTTCAGATAATCCCACCCCTCTCAAGCACAAAGGAACATTTAAAAAGAATGATACTCCTATCAATTTGTGGAGATATCGTTGATGAAACCAAAAGATATTTTTAAAAGAGATTTATCACGGCTACAAGTAACAGATGTAACATTAAGGGACGGGCATCAATCTTTGTTAGCTACGAGAATGCGTACTGATCATATAAAAAGCATTATTGGAGATCTAGACAAGATTGGTTTTGCAGCTCTTGAAGTATGGGGAGGGGCAACTTTTGATGTAATGACCAGGTTCTTGAATGAGGATCCTTGGGAGAGAATACATGAACTAAAAAAAGCTGCTCCTAAAACACCTTTTATGATGCTACTCCGTGGACAAAACCTTGTTGGTTATCGCCACTACGCAGATGATCTAGTAAAAGAGTTCATTAAATACTCTGCTGAATCTGGTATCGACATTTTTAGAGTTTTTGACTCACTAAATGATCAAAGAAATTTTGAAACTGCATTTAAAGCTATTCAAGATTCTGGAAAGCATATACAAGGGACCGTGGTTTACTCTGTAACAGAGCAAGGCATGGGTGGACCGATATTCACCAGAGACTATTTTGTAGAGAAAGCAAGAATCCTCGAGAAAATGGGTGCAGATTCTTTATGCCTTAAAGATATGGCTTCTTTACTATCACCATATGATGCTTACGAACTAATAAGCGCACTAAAAGATGCTGTTTCAATTCCTGTTCAATTACACACACATTATACTTCAGGTATGGGACAAATGACTCAATTAAAAGCGATCGAAGCAGGAGTAGATATCGTAGATACCGATCTTGCCCCATTATCTTTAAGAACCGCTCATCCACCATTAGAACCTCTGATTGTAACTTTGAAAGATTCACCAAGAGACACAGGGTTTAACCTGAACAAGATCATCCAAGCAAGCACTAAATTAGAAAACGTATTAAACGAGAATTATGCAGATACTCTGGGTCCACCGAAATTCAACCTTATAGATACTAGTGTTCTAACTCACCAAGTTCCGGGAGGAATGACTTCGAACTTACTAGCCCAGCTCGCTGAAGCCGATGCTCTCGACAAATTACCAGATGTTCTAAAAGAGCTACCCAAAACAAGAAAAGACTTAGGCTATCCACCACTTGTAACTCCAACCAGCCAAATTATCGGGATACAAGCCGTCCAAAACGTACTTTTTGGACGCTATGAAATGGTTAGCCAACAGGTTAAAGACTATGCTTACGGACTATATGGACAGCCCCCTCAAGCTATGAATAAAAAAGTGATCAAGAAAATTCTAACTGGATATGAGAGAGGCCAAACTCCTACGACTAAACGGCCTGCAGATATACTTGAACCAGAAATGGAAGATGCCAAAAAAGCTATTGCAGATATATCAACTGATCCTAGAGATGTTATCATTTATGCTCTCTATCCAGTAACAGGTTTACAGTTTCTAAAATACAAACATGGAATAGATACCCCTGCTTCTCCGGATACACAAAAAGCGACTCCTATCATTAATTCGAAAGTGGCCCAAACAGGAATCCCTAAGGCGGGATCTAAGTCTTACACAATCCATGTTGGTGAAGAGACATTCGAGATTGTTGTTGAAAGTGCGGCATCGAATAATCAGGGAGTACGAACTTTTAGAGAGCCAAAATCTGGAGGGAGACCAGTTCAACCACCTCCCGGAATATCACAGCAAATTACGTCAGCTATTTCAGCACCTGAGGGTGGATTTCTGTTGACAGCACCAATGCCTGGGTTAGTAGTTAAATATGAAGTAGTAGTTGGAGACATAGTATCTAAAGGCCAAACTCTAGTTGTAGTTGAAGCAATGAAGATGCAAAATCTTCTTCCATCGAATATAAATGGAATCGTTCTAGAACTTCCAAGGAACAATGGTGATCGAGTTGCAAAGGGTGACGCTCTAGCAATAATTGGACCTCTAGAAGAGTGAATACCTCAAAAATTATTTAGGTAAGATTGACAGTGACTACAAATAGTTAGCCCTGAAGTGGTAAAATATACTATATCAATTACTTTGAATTTAAATAGAAGAGGAGACAAAAATAATGAGAAAGAAAGTTACTGTTGTTGGTGGAGGTAACGTTGGAGCTACAGTAGCTCAAAGAGTTGCTGAAAGAGACTACGCAGATGTGGTACTAGTTGATGTTGTTGAAGGAATGCCTCAAGGAAAAGCACTCGACTTAGCCGAAAGTGGCCCAATACTGGGTTATGATTCGAATATTATAGGAACCAACAGTTATGAGCCTACAAAAGACTCAGATATTATTGTCATTACTGCGGGTATAGCAAGGAAGCCCGGAATGACAAGAGATGATCTACTCAGAACAAATATGTCAATTATGAAAAGTGTCATAGCAGAAGTTATCAAATATTCACCTAACTCAATACTTCTAGTGGTGTCAAACCCGCTAGATGCGATGGTCTACCAAGCCTACGTAAATTCAAATTTTCCAAAAACCCGAGTACTTGGGATGGCCGGGGTTCTAGATACAGCAAGAATGAGAACCTTCATCGCACGAGAGGCAAATGTATCAGTTGAAGATGTCCAAGCTTATGTCCTTGGAGGGCATGGTGATACTATGGTTCCTCTCGTACGCTACGCGACAATAGGCGGGTTACCATTATCGCATTGGTTATCTCAGGAAAAAATCGATGCAATAGTCCAAAGAACTCGACAAGGTGGTGGCGAAATTGTGAGCCTTTTGAAAACCGGTTCAGCATTTTACGCTCCTTCAGCTGCTGTATTACAAATGGTTGATTCCATACTGTTGAACAAACGACGAATCGTTCCAGCTGCAGTACTTCTGGAAGGGGAGTATGGAGTTAAAGATATGTTTATAGGAGTACCTGTAATCCTCGGAGAATCTGGAATTGAAAAAATTATTGAACTGGATTTAACTGACGAAGAAACCATTGGCTTCAACAAATCGATCGAGGCAGTACAAGAACTAATTGATGCAATGGAAAATTTATAACACACAAAATTAATACTGAAGCCATGCCAAGTAATTAAGTATTTGGCATGGCTTTCTTAAAAACATAAATACTCCATAACCCAGCTCCGTCAACATGAATTCTAGAGAAGCCCTTAGATTCCATTGTGCTATAAATATCCTTATAAGAATGTAAATGAAGATAGAAAGGCTCTCTACTAAATTTTTTAAAAGTATTGAGCAGGTTAACTACAATCTTAATCAAAATAGACTTACGTGGAATAGTGATAGCTATTAGATCGTTTGAATGTCGACATGCAGCATTAAGAATCAAATCAAGACTACTATAGCAACATAACATTCGATCCATCACGACAATATCATAATTACCAATATCCTCTTCTAGTTCTATGAAATCTCCTTGGTAATTAAGTGATTTATCAGACAAATTCAAATTACTAGCAGTCTCTATAGATTTTTTGATTGCGTGAGAAGAAATATCAATCCCCAATGATTCAGATGCACCTTTTTTTACCAAAGTAGTATGGAAAATTCCAGATCCGCTCCCAATTTCTAATACAGATCTACCTTCTAGGCCATAATTATCAAGATAATCCATCAGCCTTTGAGCTTGTTTTGGTAATCCTTTTTTATTATATTTTTGACTTAGGTCATCAAAATATTGCTCATTAAACTGATTCTCATAATGAGAACAACATAAACCAGCTCCAAGACTTCTAGTATTAAATAAAATTGCTCTAAGCTGTTTTAAAAAAATGAATTTAGATACCTCTGTGATCTATATAAAATGAATTAAGACATACCCGATATTTCAATAAATTTATCAGTAGACACAATATGCCTCTTTAATCCCATTTCTTTAACGTTAAATCCAAGAGCTGCTCCTATTAATTGGGGTAAATGTAACACAGGCATATTAATAGGTTTACCTGACATACTTGATGCCTTAGGTTGGAACTCATCAAGATTAAGATGGCAAAGAGGGCATGGTGTAACTAAAGCATGAGCTCCTTTATCTTTAGCTTCAAGAGTGTGGTTTGAAACCATCTTGAGGCCATTCTCTTCATTTAAAGTCATAATTGGAAACCCACAACATTTTAATTTACCTTCATAGTCTATTGGTTCAGCTCCCAATGTTTCTATAATTTTTTCAAGATACTGATTCCGGTCGGGATGCTCAGACATACCAAGAACATATCTAGGTCGAAGTATATAGCATCCATAAAATGGTGCGATTCGGAGTCCAGTCAAAGGTCGGACAACCATTTTACCCAATTCTTCCAAACTAAGTTCTTCTACAATAGCCCACATCATATGTGTTACACGAACAGTACCTTTGTATTCAAGGCCTTCAGCAGCTAAATTCTGATTGATTTTTGCTAGGTATTCAGGCTTCTCTCGCAATTTATAATTAACTGCACTCATTACTCCTTGGCACGTTGAGCATATCGTTAATATCGTGTCTAATCCCATCTGCTCAGCTATAGCAAAATTACGAGCATTTAATGTATCAACTAATTCTTCATTCCGTTCACCTAATACACCGGCTCCAGTACAATTAGCTTGGTCAAGCTCAACTAACTCCATTCCTATCTTTTCTGCTACCGCTGTAGCAGCAGGATAAAGTTCCGGAGTACCAGCTTTAGAAACACATCCAGGCCAAAAAGCGTAACGCATAAGTTTTAAACTCCCAAATTTTCAAATATTTTTTTTACATTTTTTGCACCAGCAATACTTTTATGGAATATAGGAGGTAATCTCTTCCTCAATAATCTCCTGATCCCCATAGGTGCTAACATGAACGGCCATAAGGGAAATCCATACGTTTTACGAGCTAGCCCAAATTCATCTAATCGGCCACTATGCTTCACTCCATTGATAAATCCCTGAATATGTTTCATCCCTCTACCCTTGGATATGCCTTTTTCAACTGCCATAGATCTGATATCCATTATACGTTCCATTGGAGCTACATCTTTAGGACACGCCTGAACGCACATAAAACATCTTGTACAATCCCACACTCCATCAGGTTGATCATACATCTCTAAACGTTTTTCCTGGGCACCATCTCTTGGATCAGCAGCAAAGCGGAATGCTTTAGCTAAAGCTGCTGGCCCTAAGAAATTACTATCCACCTCTAGAACAGTACAGTCAGACACGCATGCCCCACACATAATACAATTCATAGCTACTGCTAAAGTCATCATTTGATCATTAGATACCAAATATTCTTTCTCAGGTTCAGGTCCTTTTGGCTGTAAATATGGTTCGACAGATTCAACCTTATGCCAAAAACTATCCATATCCACAACTAAATCTTTAATCACTGGCATATTTCCCATAGGTTCAATAGTGATCAAATCACCCTCGAGTTCTTTAATCTCTGAAACCATAGCTTTACAAGCTAGCCTGGATTCCCCGTTAATCTTCATCGAACAAGAACCGCAAATAGCACTTTTACATGAACAGCGAAGTGACAGGGTGCCATCCTGTTGCTCACGAATATCCAACAGACCTTCAAGTACGCTACCATACTCAGGTAATTCCACATTAAAATCCTCATAATGTGGATCTTGTTTATCTTCAGGATCAAATCTACGAATCTTAAATGTTGCGTCCATTAATATGTCCTCACTTGTGGTTCCCATTTAGTCATAGTTACTGGCATATATCCTAGTATTGGTGACCCATCGTCGGATTTATGCACCATTGTGTGCTTCAAATACTCAGCATCATTTCGTTCTGGGTAATCTTCTCTTGCATGTGCCCCTCGACTTTCTTTCCGCTCTACAGCTCCAACACCAATAACTTCAGCTACATCAAGCATATACTCTAACTCCAGAGCTGCCAATAAATCTGTATTGAATATTTTACCTTTATTATCTAGGGAAATATTTGGATATTTTTCTCTAACTACTCTAACTGTGTCTAGCGCTTTTTGCATACCGTCTTGGTTTCTAAAAACAGCTATTCCTTCGTTCATAGCAGTTCCCATTTCGTTTCTTAAATTGGCAGATCTTAATCCACCTGCTGGCCTAGAAAAGAGTTCCTTTATCCGATCCTCTGTTCTCTTTTTTGCCTGCTCTTCATTAAATTGTATATACTCATTAGACTGAGCATACCCAACTGAACCTTCCCCTGCTCTTCTCCCAAAAACAATAGTGTCTAGCAATGAATTACCACCTAAGCGATTACCTCCGTGAACACTCACGTTTGCGCATTCACCGGCAGCAAATAAGCCTTCAACGCCAGCCCATCTATTAGAACCTGTTTGATCCCACGTTCGACCATCTACATCAGTTTTAATACCACCCATAATATAATGATGCCCAGGTTGAATAGGTACTGGAGCTTCTAATATATTAGTATTCGCATAATCTCGAGCAAGCTCATATATTTGACTTAATTTAGTCATTATGAGATCTCGTCCAAGATGGCGTAAATCTAAGAAAACACATCCATCTACACCTCTACCTTCACGAATTTCCATTGTTTCTGCCCTTGAAACAACATCTCGTGAAGCCAATTCTTTCATATTAGGAGCGTATTTCTCCATAAAGCGTTCACCTTTTGAATTTAACAAATAGGCTCCTTCGCCTCTCGCTCCTTCAGTTAAAAGAACACCATTAGCTTTCATGGTGGTTGGATGATGTTGAACCATTTCCATATCCATCAAGGTTGCACCAGCTTTATAAGCCAGAGCTTGCCCGTCTGCCGTAACAACTAACCCGTTAGTAGTAGGACTATAAACCTGACCAATACCACCGGTAGCCAATATTACTGCTTTTGCCCGAAAAACTTCGATTTTTCCTGTCGGGATTTCAATAGCTACACAGCCAGCAACTTTATTATCTTCAATAATGAGCTCCGTAACAAACCATTCAGAGTAAACTTTCAATTGGCTTTTCATTAATTGTTCCCACATTACGTGAAGCAGCACTTGCCCGGTTTGATCAGCAACATAACATGTACGTTTTACTGATGTACCTCCAAATGCCCGAGCATCAATTTTTCCTTCTGGTGTCCTGTTGAATACTACGCCCATTCTCTCAAGGCTATAAATATCTCCAGGAGCCTCTGAGCATAAAATTTCTATAGCATCTTGATCTCCCAAATAATCGCTACCTTTAATTGTGTCATAAGCGTGCGCTTCCCATGAATCATCATCACTGACAGCTGCCTGAACTCCTCCTTGAGCTGCTGCCGAATGACTTCTAGTCGGGAATATTTTTGAGACCATTGCTACATCCATACCTAGTTCTTGAGCCTTCTGTGCGGCACGCATACCTGCAAGGCCACCACCTATAATAAGTACTTGATGTTGCGGCATTGAATATTACCTCCCGGAGCTTTTATCAAAATAAATACGAAATCTTGTAAATTTTAGCACGCAGTTAGTTGTCACGACAAGAATACAGCATCTCAATTTAGGAATAATTAAGGATTTATTCGTTTTTATTTTTATATATGCAAAATAAAATTCGTATACACACTAGTAGAAAATTTTATGCACCCCTGATATTAATAAATCTCATTAATGCAGCTATCGTTTTAGCATCTTTAATTAAGCCTGTCCCTATCATATCTACAGCCTCATTTAAGGTAACAGTTTCAATCTGAATATCCTCATCTTCATCGGGTTCTACTCCATAAACAGGCACTAAATCTCGAGCAATAAATAAATCAATGTATTCATTAGTAAATCCAGGTGCAGTATAGAAACCTCCAAAAGGAACGATATTCGTTGAGTCTTTGCCTATCTCCTCTTGCAGTTCTCTTCTTGCAGTTTCAATTGCAGATTCATTCTTTTCTCTAGTGCCTGCAGGAATCTCTAGCAGAATCTCGTTCGTTGCATATCTAAACTGTTTAACTAAAATAATCTTGTCGCCATCAATAGGAAGCATAGCTACTGCACCTGGATGTTCCACAACTGACCATTTAGTTAAAGATCCATCATCTCTTTTTAATATGTCTTCTCTTAGAACAATAATACGTCCAGAATAAATATGTTTACTGTCAATTAATTCCATAGTTCCACCTAGTTATTTACTTTTGCTATTGTAATTCTACTTGTAACTGAGACTCTCTAATCTATTGACTCATCGTTCAAGTATCGAGGGAAATCAGGATGATGTCGTTCTCCACTCAAAATGGAATGTATGGCTCCATAAAAATAATTTGGGGGCCTCAATCTAAGGAAATGAGCCACATGTGTACTTCTCGAAACTTTAACACGGTCACCTGTAACAAGATCATGATCAACATGACCGTCAATACTTAAGACAGCTGGATTTGCCCCTTTAAGCTCGACTTCAACAGTTGCGTTTGGCTCTACAATTAATGCTGATTGTGATAATGGGTGTGCAGATATTGCTTTAATAATAAAATATGGTGCAGTAGGGGGTAAAACTGGGCCTCCTGCCGCTAAATTATAAGCTGTGCTACCCGTGGCAGTCGCTACCAGTAACCCATCTCCTTGAAAAGCCATCATCCTCGTATTATCTACATCAACATTGATCTGAATTGTTCGAGCAGCTCCTCCTCGGCTCACTGCAATTTCATTTAAAGCATTCCATTGTAATCCTCCAATATCAGTGGAAAGCATTGATCTATCTTCAATCCACCCTTTCCCATTGAATGCATCAATTAATTTAGATTTATAGTTTTCTCTATCTAGTTCGGTGAGAAATCCCAAACTACCGGCATTAATTCCTAAAATCGGGGTATTCCAAGCCGCAGTGTCTCTCGTTACACTCAATAAAGTTCCATCTCCTCCAACACTTATTACCAAATCAGTTGAAGATATCTCAGTGTCTTGAATTTTATCCGAAGATGGGATTACCCACACAGTCTTCCCTAATTGTCTTATATGGTCAGCAACAGATTTAGCCAACTCAGTTGCATCTTTTAAACGGGATTGATACAAGATTCCTATATGATTCAAATTAACACCTTTGATATCTACCTTCATCAATAAACAAATTCTGAACCATCATCATATCATGGACACGTTTTAGCTATAGCCTAACTTTTTTCCACAATCTTATGATCTAGTTCTTAATATATAATATCATTATGTTTTTTTAACAATTTGAATTAATACACCACCTGCACTACTCGGGTGAATCCATGCTGATTCATCAGTAACATCACCAATTCTCTTTAATCCATTGCCTTCTACAAAATCAATAGCTGATCTAACATCAGCAGTTTCAAGAGATATGTGATGCATAGTGCCTTGTGCTTTACCACCATATTTTTCAAGGAAATTAGCAGTTCCAGAAGACCCATCTTGTGGGGAAATAGCTACAATCTCACCTGAGTCCTTTCCTAAAGGTATATTCAATATTTTAACATTATCATTTTCAATAAGTCTCCCACCTTTTAGGGTTTGAGATCTAGTGGTATCTACTCTTAGCCCAATTATGTTGCACCAAAAATGTCTAGCTTTTTCTAAATCATCTGTTACGATCCCGATATGGTGCATGCCTGTAAATACTCCTGCACCCTGATAATTATCGTCCACACGATGCTTTTCAGTCCTCCATATCTCTAGGAGAATTCCTAAACAATCTCGAGGATGGAAAAAGGTTACTTCATTCCAAGGCTCTTTTTTTTGATTTTCTGGGCTTTCTAATTGTGTTAGCCCAGATGCTCTCAAATGAGCCACATCATCGGGAACATTATCTGAATGTAAGCAAATATGATGTAATGCTCCGACACCTCCTCTGTTTTCAATAAACCGGTGTGTACCACCAGGAGTAGATCCATCTACAGGAGGTGCATTTAATTCAAGCTCCATACCCCCAATCGGAACATCGAGTATGTCTGTAGGATCAGCTCCTCTTTGAAGATTTCCATTTGGTAAAGGGGATCTAGTTGTGTCAACAAGAAGGCCCAAACCTTTAGTAAAAACATCTTGGGCTATACCCAAATCTTTAATAGCAATACCAGCGTGATGTATACGATCGAACATTATTATTCTTTCCTTATCATTTATAAGTTATTTTCTTAACTCTCATATATGAGATATGTACTTCAACGTTGAAGTTGGTGAGCTTAGGTGGCAGGTGAATCGTCTTTTACTAATTCAATTAGAATCCCAGCCGCCGTCTTTGGATGAATCCAGGCCTCATCATTAGTGGCAGTTCCAATCAACTCTAACCCATGAGATTGCAGTCTTTCTGCTGCTGCTTTAACATCTCGTGTCCCTAGTGCCATATGATGCATAGTTCCACCTGAACGAGCGCCATATTTTTCAAGAAATTTCGCAGTCCCACTATTCGTGTCATTAGGGTGAACACACGTGATCTCGCTTTCTCCAATTGGTATATCTAAAACATTTACATTTTCTCCAGCGATGTATCTGCCACCTTTTAATATTGAAGATTTCTGTGTATCGACTCTCAAGCCAATATTATTCGTCCAAAAATTTCGAGATCGTTCTAGATCCGAAGTAACGACACCAAGATGATGCATTTTTGTAAACACACCTTCCCCCTGGTAATTATCTCCAACTCTATGATTATCCTTTGGCCAAATTTCTAAGAGTATCCCTTCGCAATCACGCGGATGGAAAAATGCTACTGTGTTCCAAGGTTCATTAGACTCTAATTGTTCTGGAGAAGCTGCAATTTGTTGCATCCCAGACGCTCTCAAGTGAGCAACATCATCAGCAACATTGTCTGAGTGTAAACACACATGATGCAGCGCTCCTACTCCTGATCTGGATTCGACAAATCTGTGCACACCACCGCCAGGTGCTGCTGCGGCGTTCAATTCAATTTCACAATCTCCTATGGGGATATCCAGAATATCAGTAGGATCGGCTCCTCTTTGTTGCCTTCCTCCTGGGTATGGGGATCGAGTCATGTCTACTCTCAATCCAAGGGCGTCAGAAAAAATTCTTTTTGCTGCATCCAAGTCAGCAACTGCCAATCCCGCATGATGAAGTCGATCAAACATAATTCCTCCTAAAATTCACTTTAAAGATTTGGTTGCCTATCAGTATACAACTATTAGCAAATGATACCTTAAATTCAAGCTATTTTGTGAAACTACAAGAGAAAATATCCTTCGAAAACTCTAAATTAATGAAATAACAGCTGATTCCGCAAATCCGAATAACCAAAATGGTAATAAGCCAAGAATTAATATACCCAGTACGCTTATCATTAATGCTATTTTTGAATAAACATGGGTACGCTTTTCTAAAATATTACTAGCAGTTTTTCCATCAGAATATATAAACCTAATTGGTCGCAAATAATAATAGGCTGATATAAAACTATTAAGCACTCCAAGTAGAGCTAGCCACCAGTAGCCACTTTCGACTGCTCCATAAAAAATATATATCTTTCCAAAAAATAGTCCTGTTGGAGGTAATCCAGTAAGAGATATTAAAGATAATGCCATGCATCCAGCTAGAAAAGGTGATCTTTTATATAATCCATCAAGGCTGTTAATATTTTCATTTTGATCTGAGTTACTTACGATTGTAATCACCATGAAAGCAAGTAAATTCGTGAAAGCATAACCAGTTAAATAGAACAGAACACTGGTCCCAGAAAACAAGTTCATCTCATTATCAGATAAATAAGTCAAAGCCAGAAAAATATACCCTGCGTGGGCTATAGAACTATAAGCAAGCATTCTTTTCAATTTTGTCTGCTTTATAGCAACAAGGTTACCAAAAAACATAGATAGTACAGATAAGCCTGATAAAATCGTGGGCCACTCAATCCAGTTTAAGCCTAAAGAACTTTCAAAAGTCACGTAAAATACTCTCATCAGAATCCCTACTCCCACTGCCTTTGACGCCACAGAAAGATATCCAGTTACCGGCGTAGGAGCACCTTCATAAACATCAGGAACCCAACTATGAAAAGGAAACCCTGCAATCTTAAATATGAAGCCTGACAAGATGAATATCGACGCTGTTATTATGACTAAATTACTACCATTTGATGGGTCCAGGATATTACCAGATAATACTGTTGACATATCAATCAGAAAAGTTGTTCCAGTAAACCCAAAAAACATGGCCATGCCATAAAGCATTACACATGTTGCTATCGCACTCAGTAATAAATATTTAATAGCTGCTTCAAATGACCGATTTTTCTTCTCTAGAGCCGTTAACGCAATAAATGAAAATGTTTGAATCTCTAAAACCACAAAAATAGTAATTAGTTCAACTGCAGATGTTAACAGCATCATTCCAAATGCAGCGAACAAAATTAACGTATAATACTCGCCTTGAAATCTTTTTAGTCTGCCAACATAATCCATTGTTCCCAATATAACAATAAGGGTTGAGATAAGGACCAAGAGTTTTAAAAATATGGAGAATTTATCAGTTATAAGCATACCGCCAAAACTGTATCCAGTATTTCCGCTAACCCATAAATAACAGGCAAGAAAAATAGCTCCCAGAATACCCAAAGCTGAAACTTGTGGCAGATATCTTTTATCTTTAAACATTAGATCAATAAAAATGATAACAACCGCCGTCAAAACAATGATAATCTCTGGTAGGATATAAAAAAGATTTGTACTTAATTCATCCATTGTTCTTCCTTAAAAAAGACAACTTAATTACCTACCAATGGGATTATAGAGTCTTTTATGACATTAAATATAAATTTAGGGTAAACTCCGATTCCAATGATGGGCAAAATGAATAGAATAATAGCTAATTTATCTATAAAGTAGGTATCCTTAACATCCGAAAATTGTTCCTTTGGCGATCCATAGAAGACTCGTTCAACGGTCCATAATATATATCCAGCAGTCAAGACAATACCAAAAGCTCCAACAGCTGTTTGTAGAGGATTCATAGAATAACTACCTATGAAAACTGTTAACTCAGCCACAAATCCACTCAAAAATGGTAACCCTAAACTAGCTAGCCCTCCAAAAATAAAGCTTATTCCTATAATGGGTGCATTCGAAATTAATCCACCCAAATGAGGTATATGCCGGGTGTGAGTTCGATCATATATTAAGCCAACAACTAGGAATAGCAAACCTGTTATTGTGCCATGAGCAACCATTTGAAGAGCTGCACCGGTTACACCAATTATAGTAGTCGAGGAAACCCCTAGAAGAACCAATCCCATATGGCTAACACTAGAATAAGCGATCACTCTCTTAATATCAGTTTGCCTAAAAACCATTACAGCACCATAAATTATGCTGAACGCTGCTAATGCAGATAAAAATGAACTGAGTTCGGCCGATATATCCGGGAAAAAAGCTAGGTTCATTCTAATCAATCCATATCCACCCATTTTAAGAAGAATTCCCGCCAATAATATACTCACGGCAGTCGGTGCATCTGTATGAGCGTCAGGAAGCCAAGTATGAAAAGGCCAAACAGGTAATTTCACTAGGAAACCTAGGAGTAACATTATGTATATGAAATACAAGGATAAAAACGGTGCAGAAATTAAATTCCCTTGCCCTGCAATCGTGATTTCATGAATCCCAAAAGACCCTACTGAAAACCTCAACGCTAAGATCGCCATCAACATAAACCCACTACCTAATAACGTGTATAAGACAAATTTCATAGCCGAGTATTGTTTGTTTCCAGTTCCCCAGACAGAAATCAATAAATACATAGGCACAAGTTCTATTTCCCAGAAAAGGAAAAAGAACAATAAGTCTGTAGAAAGAAATACCCCTATGACCCCGCTTAAAAGTAAAAGCAGCCAAAAGTAGTACTCTCGAACCCGTAAGTCCATCCTCCAAGAGGCAAGAATAGCTACAAATCCCAAAAGATTTGTTAATACAACAAGAGGAGAACTTAATCCATCAAGTTCTAGCCCAAAAGAAGCATTTATATATGGAATAAGAGGATTAGTATCGTAAACTCCTATTTGCCAAAATAATGATTGCCCAGACCAAAGCATGCCTTCGCCAAATAAAACTGAGGAAGATAAAATTAAATTTAAAGCAACCGCAAGAAGAGCAAAAAGTCTTATTCTTTCAATTGAATGACCAGCAAATAGTACTGCCAAAGCTCCAGCAAATGGAAATAATAGGATAAATAATAATACTACTGATGAATAACTATCATAAATCAATGTTATCTATTCTCCCGCGCCTATAAAATACATGAAGAACAAAAAAGTAATTCCTACAAGGAAAAATAACATGTACATCTGTATTTGCCCAGACTGAATTCTTGATAGTGGTCTACCAATATTACGGCCTACCAAACCTACTGTATTTACAATATAATCCACCACACCATTATCAACATTAGATTCTATAAATCGAGAGATTCCAGAGTAGAAAATTTTCTTTACTAAAATATTTTCATATAAGTCATCTATGTAATACTTTCTAGAAACAATATTATGCAGGAATGAAACTCCCCTTATATTTAATGCTTTATTTAATATATGCCTTGATTCCTGCCTGTAAATAATAGTACTCAGGACTATACCTGTAATACTAAATACTGTACCGCTTAGTATTGGTATAATTTTAACTTTTTCATGTTCGGATCCTAAAGAATGTAATAAATCTGTTATCCAATGCGCCCAAGGAAGGTTAAACATACCAGCCGAAATTGTGAAGATAGATAATATCGCCATCGGGATTAACATTTCTAACGGGGATTCATGAATATTTGATTGCCTTTTGCTCTCTATCGGAGGTAAATTTAATTCATGGAAAATAAGATGGTACGCCCGAAAAATATAGAAAGAAGTCAAGAAAGCTCCCACAAGCATTAGCCAAAAAACATATTGACCAAAAGAGCTTGTTGTACTAAAAGCCAAATTAAGTATCTCATCTTTACTCCAGAACCCTGCTAGAGGAGGAACTCCTGCCAAACCCAGCGCCCCTATTAAGAAAAAAGCATGAGTCCATGGCATGTTAGTTTTAACACTCTTCATATCCTTCATTTCAAAAGTACCAGTAGAGTGATTGAGGGACCCCGCAGTTAAGAATAGAAGAGCTTTGAAAAAAGCGTGCGTAACAAGATGAAAAATAGCTGGAGCAAGCCCGCCTAGACCGAGTGCCACAAACATGTATCCTAATTGGCTCACAGTAGAATAAGCTAACACCTTTTTAATATCAGTCATTACTAAAGCCATAGTTGCTGAAAAGACAACTGTAAAAGTTCCTATAATAATTACTAAATTCGATATTAATGGTGTATATGTAAAAAGTGGTGTGAATCTAGCTATAAGGAATACACCAGCAACTACCATTGTTGCAGCATGAATTAAAGAACTGACAGGAGTTGGGCCTTCCATTGCATCTGGTAACCACGTATGTAGTGGGAATTGAGCACTCTTACCAACAGCTCCCAAGAATATTCCCATAGTAATCCAAGGCAAGAAATCCACAGCAAAAAGGAATGACTCTGGTCCAAGTAAATCATTAACCCCTTCAGGGTGATACAGAACAAACGAAAGGTTATCACCTTCTGGAACTCCTATTGCAATACCCACTATCGCTAACAAAAAGAAAAAGTCTCCTATCCTGGTTACAATAAATGCTTTTTTTGCGGCAGCAACAGCTGCTGGTCTATAAAACCAAAACCCTATCAATAAATAAGAAGAAAGACCCACAATTTCCCATGCTGCATAAGTCAGTACTAAATTATTCGACATTACCAAAAGAAGCATTGCCGAAGTAAATAAAGACATTACAGAGTAATACCGAACATACCCAGGGTCGTCTTTCATATAACCTAGCGAATATACTTGAACAAGAAAGCTAACAAATGAAACAAGTACAAGCATAATCGCTGCTAAGCCATCAATGAGTACGCCTATTTTAAAATCAATGTACCCTACCGAGAATAAATCGTGCACTGGAAAAGTAATTTCTTGTCCTGTTAATAGTTTGTACAAAATCAAATTGGATATGATGAAAGACAAAAATACACTAACAATTGTTATAACAGCACTCACCTTATGAGCAGAGCCATATATTGGCCTTATTAGCAATGAATTTATCAAAGCAGCGACCAATGGTGCTATAACAATTAATAGAACTAATGCTTCAGACATAGAAAATAATTTAAACCTTCCTTTCTATCTCTTCAGCAACATGCTCTCTAGATCTTGGGACGCAAATCTTGTAGTCTGCAAATTCATCTCCTAGGTATTCGATACGTTCCGTTAATAACCTAATAGGTAGGCCTTCACCTTCATACAATTTCTTCCACATGTTTGCAGCTTTCAACCCTTTAACCCTCTTGAATTCAACCCACATTTATAACCTCTTAGACTTCGTACTATATATAATATTTATAGACATAATTTTTTCCAGGCTCACCATTTCATTAAATCCATATCAGTAGCTTCGACGGTATTTCTTCTTGAGTACATAGCCAACAAAATAGCAAGAGCTACAGCTACTTCAACTGCTGCAACTGTAAATATAAATATTACAAAAATATGTCCGACCATCTCTAATGGAACAACGAACCTTGAAAAAGCAACTATAGATAAATTTATTGCATTAAGCATAATCTCGATAGACATCAATATAACAATCATGTTCTTCCGAGAAATAGCTCCGAAAAAACCAACACAAAAAAGAGCTGCAGCAAGAATTAAATAGTGCTGTAATTCTATCATTTATCTTTCCCTTGCAATAACTAATGCAGCTATCGTAGCAACTAATAATAGAACCCCAGCAAGTTCAAAGGTAAGTAGATACTTACCAAACAAAATATCTGCTAAGTAAATATTTGAATCAGCAGAGGCATCTCCTACCATCGGAGGTAAAATACCTTCGAATGAGGATATAGGCCAGGCAGTATTATTTATAAGAAATGCCAATGCAGTGAAGGCTAGAATTCCTGTTATCCCTACTATAATAGTCAATCGATTTGATCTACTGGCCCGATTAACCTGACCAGTCATCATTACTGCAAACAATATTAAAACTGCGATACCACCAACATAAACCATAAATTGAGCCGCAGCTAAAAAGTCTGCGTCAAGAGTTATATAAAGAACTGCTATGGCAACGAAAGAAACTACTAAACTCAATGCGGCAGTGAAAATGCTAGGAACAGAAACTACTGCCACAGAAGCTAAAATTGCAGTAATCCCGGCAACAAAGAAAACTATAGTGACCATCTTCCTGCCTCATGCTCATCTAGTTCGTCTTCTCCAGAATAGTCAATTGCTTCCAGTTGGGGGCGAAACTGTGTTTGAGGTTTTTTAGGAGATTCTCTGAGCTGGTCAACAGATATAACTAGATTCTCACGTTCATATTCTGATTTCTCAAAATCACCACCCATATGAAGTGCGTCATACGGGCATGCTTCAACACATAAAGCACAAAACATGCATCTACCTGTATCAATATCAAAAACATCGATTTGGTAATCGCTTCCAACCTGAGGATGTGATTCCGGATGCGTGACTATCCTAATAATCCCAAGAGGGCATGCCTTAGCACAAGTCGAACAACCCGTGCATCGCTCTTCATACCAAACAAAATTATTTCCTCTAAACCTCGGAGAAGTCGTGATTCTCTCTTCAGGGTATTGGGTAGTAAAAGGTTTACGAAACATATATTTTAAGGTGACCATTAACCCCTGTAATGCACCATATCCAAAAAAACGCACTCTATTCTATTCCTTTCTGATGTACTCTCATCTGGTTTTCAAATTCACTCAAACCTTTATTAAAAGGGAGTATAAATAATAATAGAACAAATAAACCTATATTCATGACTGAAATAACACTCAAAGCTTGGATAGAAAGAGCCTCACCAGGGAATATTCCAAAAACCTGTTGGACGAATAAAATTTGTGCACCTGTGATTAAAATATTTACAGTGGCTATTGGAAACATTAATTTCCATGCAATAGCCAATATTTGATCTATACGAACTCTTGGCCATGTTCCTCGAAACCAGAAGAACAAAAATAAAATACTTCCCGTTTTGATCATAAGAAAAAATAAACCTCCAAAACTCGGGTTCCATCCTCCGAGGAAAAGTAATGCTATAACTAACGACCAGCCAAAAGCTGCTAGAAATTCAGTTCCATATATTAAAGCGAATTTAGTGCCTGAATATTCGGTATGAAATCCCGCTACTATCTCCGAATCAGCTTCATTTAAGTCAAAAGGGGTCCTGTTAAGCTCTGCAGCCACAGCAAAAAGCGTAATGACAAATGCCAATGGTTGGACAAAAATAAATGGAAGCTTTTGAGCTCCAACAATATCTTGTAAATTTAACGAACCTGCCAATAAGACTACTGCTGTTACAGACAATACCAGTGGAATTTCATAGCTAATTAACTGAGCAACACCTCTGACTGCTCCATACAGGGAATATTTACTATTAGAGGCCCAGCCTGCTGCAAAAACACCCAGCGACCCAAGCGATGCAATTGCAATTACGTAAAATATCCCTATGTCCAGATCTGCTAGAACCAAATTGGGGGAGAAAGGCATCACTGCAAACATCATTAACGCTGGTGCCATAATCATAATAGGCGCTAATGAAAATATTATCTTATCGGCATTAGAAGGTATCAAATCTTCTTTAGTAACGAGTTTCACGAGATCTGCAAAACCTTGTAAAACACCAAATGGCCCCACCCTATTAGGTCCAATTCTATTTTGCATACGAGCTACAATCCGTCGTTCAGCATAAGTTAGCATCGTAGTTATTATGAGTAAAATATTAATTAAAACAAAAATCTTAATAGCCATCATTACATGGGAAACAGTTTGTTCACTTAAAAATAATCCCAATACTTCTATCTGCATCTAACGATCCACTTCGCCTACGTTAATATCTAGAGTACCGAAATTCACAATTATGTCAGCTAGCTTCCAGCCTACACATAATTCTCTTAGAACAGTTAAATTAATAAAAGATGGAGATCTTATACCGCATCTATAAGGCGCAATGGTTCCATCACTAACAAGGTAGAATCCTAGTTCCCCTTTTGGAGCCTCTACCATACCGTAAGCTTCACCTACCGGAGGTCGTACAAAAAAGTCCGTCTCTACTCTTGTTTCACCTGTAGGTATGGATTCTATACATTGGCGCAATATATAAATCGATTGCTTCATTTCTTCGATTCTAACGATCATCCTATCCCAATTATCACCATTTTCACCTTTAGGTACATCAAACTCTAACTGAGCATAAATCTCATAAGGGTCAGATTTTCTTAAATCCCAGTCAACGCCACTTGCTCGCAAGTTTGGACCGGTAACCGAAGAGTTAATAGCTCGTTCTCCTGATAGTTTTGCAACACCTTTCATCCTACTAATTATAATTTCATTACCTATTATTAGATTTTCATACTCTTGAATTTTAGTCGTTAAGTCATTCAAGAATGTGTTTAATTCACCTTTAAATTGATCAGGGATATCATGGGAAACTCCACCCAGTCGCATATAACTAAATGTAACTCTAGCACCACATACCATCTCAAAAAGGTCTAGGATTTTCTCTCTTTCTCTAAACATATGCATAAGAGGCGTTACCCACGCACCTAAATCATTAATGAGAAAACCTATACCCATCAAATGGCTTGCTATCCTCATTAGCTCGACCATAATTACCCTAAGATAGCTTGCTCGAATAGGGGGTTCTACACCGCATAATTTTTCCAATGCATTTATATATGCTAAATTATTTGACATGCCTGCTAAATAATCTAGTCTATCGGTCAAAGTAATAACCTGTGTATAAGAACGCTCTTCTGCTAACTTTGAGCTACCACGATGAAGATACCCAAATATAGGTTCTACGTCGATAACCTCTTCACCATCAAGAAGAGTTCTTAATCGAAAAACACCATGAGTACTAGGATGTTGAGGTCCCAGGTTTAACAGAACTGTTTCCATTCCTGGATTACTTTTATCATTAATATCCATAAAATCATCTTTCATTAAGGGAAATCTTTTCTCAGTGGGTGCCCTGGAAAGCCTTCCCAAAGAAAAACTCTCTTCATATTAGGATGGCCTGCAAAAGATATACCCATCAAATCGTATATTTCTCTTTCTTGTAGATTGGCTCCTGCCCAGATATTAACAACGGATTCAGCAGAAAGATCTTCTCTACCCCACAATCGAACCTTAAATGTCATAGAGTGATTTTTATTTAAAGATAACAATGCATATCTCAATTCAAATCTATCAATAAAATCCACTGCATCCACATAGCGAAGCATCTGCATATCCATAAAGGGATCATCTTTTAAAAAGGAACATACTTCTCTTAATGAACCTGGTTTTATATAAACAACATTACCTTCGGGTATATCGAACACATCATCATCAAAAAATTCATTAATGTGATCAGAAATTATTTGCGTGTCTAGTTCGATAGTCATCTGCTAAAGTAAACTCTTCTGCCTACCTTGATTGTCTTTCATTATAGAGTCCCTCTTTATTTTTTCCTGCAGTTTCATTAACCCATAAAGTAAAGCATCGGGCCTAGGAGGGCATCCTGGTATATATACATCAACAGGAACAATCCTATTAACTCCGGGTACAACACTATATGACTGATAATAAGGCCCTCCACTTGTAGCACATACTCCCATAGAAATTACCCATTTAGGATTTGGCATTTGCTCGTAAACTCGCCGAACTGCCGGGGCCATTTTCCAAGTAACTGTACCAGATACAATCATTAGATCTGCTTGTCTTGGGGAAGCACGAAAAACCTCCATCCCAAATCGTGACTGATCAAATCGAGGCATCACAGCACCAATCATTTCAAAAGCACAGCATGCTAGTCCCAAAGTCACTGGCCAAACAGAATTAGATCTTCCCCAGTCAAGTAAAGCATCCAATGAAGTAACCATTACATTTCTCTCAAGGTTAGTAGGGACATCTATTTCTTCGTCCACATGTTGCTCCACTGCTAAAGCTCTAATCTTCTCTATTTCGATACCCTCTTCTATATCTAATTTATCTGTTGTGATACTCAAGGGAATACCATACGCTGAAGTCATGTCTTTTCGAATATCTTCTATTTCCATTCTAAAGCATCCTTTCGCCACTCATAAATAAAACCTACTAAAATCAACAATAAAAAAGGTAACATCGCTATGTAAGAATTTATTCCTAATCTAAGAAATCTTGCAGCCCAAGGAAGTAGAAACAAGATTTCAACATCAAATATTAGGAACAGCAGTGCAAATAAATAGAACCGGAAATTAAATTTTACCCTTGCATCGCCGGACGGTAGCATTCCTGATTCATAAGGCAAATTTCGGGAAATAACTTCCGGAGACATCGGTATGTTAGGCCTTATATTTAATTTAGTGAAAAAATATGAGACCATTATCAATACTGAAGGTACACTAAGTGAGGCTATACCCATAAATAAAACTGCTCCATATTTACTAGTTTCATCCATAAAGCACTAGACCTCTCTTTCGAAGATAATAAATATCCAACCAAGTCCACCGTACAGGATATTTATATATACCTAAATAAAGTTTCATTAGTGAAATATTACACAATCGAATATTTAACAACATTATACCTAAAACCGAATGAGTTGACTAATCCACCACTTCTAGAGTCTATGAACCCAGCTATCATAATAGAAAGAATGTTAATATTCCGGTATTTAATTTAGCGATTTATATTGAGAAAGCCTGATGACTAATAGCTCAAGCTGCGTCCTCTTTTTGTTTATATCTCCTTCTAAACGAAGTTTTAAATCAACTGTTTTTACATCTTGGTGCATATCAATTAGTTGATCCATAGAAAAAAAACTACTATGGCTAACTAATTTATTAACAGCATAATCACTATTAGTACCTATCTGTTTTTTATAATCTGAGCGAGCTATTTTCCGTAACATCAAATCCTTTGTTATAATCAGCCTGCGTAACTGTGTAGCAAACACAATAATAAATTCTAAGATGTCCATACCATCATCTAATAAATTCTGTAACCTTAACCTTGCTTTAATATAATTACCGTTCAATATATGATCTACCATAGAAAAAATATTTTCCTCTTTTACGTAATTCACTTGCACTTTCACGTGTTCTACAGTTACGTGATTATCAGGATAGATATATAAACTTATTTTTTCTATCTCCGATGCTAGTACTCTCATATTATTACCGCATATTTCAACTAATGTGTTTACTGCATCTAGGTCGATTGTTACTTTCCGGCTTTCCATTTGTTTATGGATCCATGCGCGAACCTGTGATATTGAAAGAGGGGTAAACTCTCTAACATTACCTTTATCCTTTATTCTCTTAAATAAAGGATTTGAAGGTCGTACTTGTCCGTCTTTAATCAAGATATGGTTCATATCCGGCATCTCATCAACAAATGTTTCGATTTTTTCCCATCCATCAAAGGACTTTTTTTTAGAGTTTGAATATTTTGAAAACAACCCATCTAATATAACCAGTCTTGAGGGTGCTAAAAAAGGAGTGGAACTAGCTAGAACTACTAATTCGTCAAAAGAAGATTCTGTAACTGAAAGGTTCGATGTATTGAAAGACATCATTTCTTCATCGCCTAATGTTCTTTTCAATTCTTGAATTGCTAAATTCTTTGAATACTCGTCCTCGCCATAGTAAATAGATAGCATATATCACTCTATTGAAATAACAGCTTTATTTGAGATTATCATTGATTCATTTGTGTTACCACAATAAACTTATCATAGTATAAATGTTCTGGTAAACGAAACGTTTACTTGAACCCAACTTTCAATGTACTTAAAACAGGCCAAGAATATGGGTGTATAAGACCTGTATCTAAAAAATTTTACTAACTTAAGGGCTTTATCTTTATGCAAGAAAATTTATCTGATAAATATACTCTTATCGAAAATTCTGGAGGTAACTCTTTATTCTCTAATCTTATTGTTGAAGATACTGTTACCAAAAAACAATTCTTTCTTCAATTAATTAGGCCCCATTTTCTCGATTCCAATATACCTATTGAGTCGTTCTACAATTCGATGCTTTCGGTTTCTAAGATCCAACACTCTGCAATCCCAGTGATCCATGAAATTAATAAAGATGAAGGTTCGTTTCAAATTGTAAATGAATTAAAAACAGGCCACTCAATTATAGATAAAGTCCATGAAGGAATTACGCTCACCAAATTGCTTGATTATTTATCCGATCTACTTTCAGCATTAGATACACTACATAATTCCAATATTACCCATGGAGATATCAACCCTAAGAATATTATTATCGATAATAAAAATAGTTTATATTTACTAAACACAGGCTTGGCCACTTTCAATAGCCTCTTACCCAAATCGAAAAATTTATTCTCACTTATACCTAATCCAGCATATCTACCTCCCGAAGCTATGCCCAACTCGATAACCACTGTTGAATCTGAGATTTACTCAGTTGGAATGACATTCTATGAATTATTGACTGGGACTCTCCCTTTTACCGGAACCAATATCGAAACCGTAAAAGCAAAGCAGGCGAGAGAAGGACTTGTTAATGCTAGACAACTAAATTCAGATATCCCAGAAACAATTGAATCCCTACTACATAGATCTTTATCCTGGAGACCAGAAGATCGCTTTTCTTCAATAAAAGAATTCAATGAATTACTGACTGCGGCAAAAAAATCTTTGACCTCTACCGAAAATGAAACGCTTTTCCCAGGAATTGAAATTAGAACCCAGCTTGAGAATCAAATGAAAAAATTTGAAGCAACTAAGGGTATAGAAATCACTACTCTAAAAAAAGTCTGCCCTTCCTGCTTAAATTTCAATAAAAACAACGCTGACCATTGTACAATCTGCTGGTTAAATATTAGCTCGGAAAGTCCTTTGAGTTTAGAAGGCGCGACTAAATATAGAAACAAAATGAGTTGGAAGAGAAGAAGACGTGCTTGGACAAAAAAAGGTCTGTACTCTCTAGCAATATTAAGCTTAATAACATTATATTTCTTTGATAGGAGCGCACCCCCTGGACTACTATCGGAACAACCCAGTTCATCTATATCTTTATCTCAAGGTGTAGGTGAATGGTCAACTCCACGAGGAGGTGCATCTGGGATAGGCAGCATAGCAACGACAGGCCCAGTACCATCGGGTAACATTAAGTGGGAGAAAAAAATAGCCGTTGGTTTTTTGGCTTCACCAACAGTGTCAGGAAATATAATTTATGCGACAACTCTAGATAAGAGAATTCTCGCTATAAATGCTATTAATGGAGAGGAAATCTGGGAAACATCAACCACAGGTCCTCTGGATTCACCAGCCGTGATATCTGAAAATCAGGTTTTTATACCCTACAGGGATCGCCAAATAGTATCTCTTGACCGATATACCGGAAAACAACTATGGGCAACCGAACTAGATGATTATTCCATCTCTTGGGTTATCGTTGACCAAGGTATCTTATATGCACTGTCAAGAGATGGAACTATAACAAGTTTGGACGCTCTGACTGGTCAGATTCGTTGGACGATATACACAGAAGTGCAATTTTTATCCCCTCCATCAATATCGCAAGGGATTCTAATAGCCCCTGGTCTCAAAAGGAGGATTTTTGCACTTGAAGGTAAAACTGGCCAAACAAACCTTACGTATCTAAGTAGAAATTCCATAGTTAGTAGTGCTGCAATAAGCGGGAAAATTGCTGTATTAGGGGGAGTTGATCGCCATGTACGTGCAATTAATATTACGGAAAATACACTACCATTTGAAAAATCAATTCTGGGTACTTGGTCACAATTTTTCCTTTGGAGTATGGCACCCTTCCCTCCTGCACAAAGCGGAACTATATGGACAAAATACATAGGAGAAGAAATCAAAACAAGCCCAGCTATATCAGGAAATAGAGCAATCGTGACAACTTCAGGTGGTGAAATATTATCTATGTCATTATCGAACGGTGAAATCTTATGGAAATCAGAACTTCCAAATAAAGAAATTCCTAACTCACCTACCATAGTTAATGACACGATATTCTTGTCAACCAATAAAAGCTATGTGACCGGTAAAAGTTATATACGTGCATATGATCTTAAAACTGGAAACCTTAAATGGAATACAGAAATCACAGACGCAGGTACAGATAGTATAGCGTTCGCTAACGGTACTCTTTACCTAACAACAAAAAATGGAGTGATCTACGCAGTAGATTAATAATTATATGAACATTGGAATAATTGGATTGCCAAGAAGTGAGACTCACTCTTTACTTAACGTATTAACAAAATCTCCTGCAGAAGCAGGAAATCCACTCCGGACCATTGAAATTTCCGCTGAAGAGAATAAAGTAATGGCTATCTATATTTTTCTGGTATTCTTATGTCTATTTTTTTTAGACCCGTTTTCTTCGCCACAAACCAACAACTAGAGGAGTCATTTTTAAAATGGGATTCACCTGCGGCCTTGTCGGCCTCCCCAATACGGGAAAATCAACTCTTTTTGGTGCGCTAACACGCACTAAACCTCAGTCTGGAAATTATGCGTTCACCACCATCGAACCAAATAACGGCATTGTGCCCGTTCCTGATAAGCGTATGGATACTATCACACACTACGTCAAGACAAAAAAAATTGTTCTCACGACCATGGAGTTTATCGACATCGCCGGACTCATCAAGGGTGCCTCCAAGGGAGAAGGGTTAGGAAATAAATTTCTCGGTCACATCCGAGAGGTCGATGCCATCGCCCATGTGGTGCGCTGTTTCGAAGATGGTAATGTCCCTCACGTCAGCGATATCATAGACCCAGCTTCTGATATCGACACCATCAACACTGAATTAATGATCTCCGACATAGAATCCCTCGACCGCAGAAAAACTAAAATTGGAAAACTAGCTAAATCCGGAGACAAAGAAGCCCTCATGCAAGAGGAAGTCCTCACCAAACTGTCCGAAGCTCTCGATCAAAACCGGCCCGCACGAAGTATCACCGATTTCAATGACGAACAGAAAGAGTACGTAAAAAGCTTGACTCTGTTGACTGCCAAACCGGTTCTTTATATCTGCAATGTCATGGACCCTGGGGACACAGAAAACGAACTAGTGCAAAAGGTTAAAGAAATTGCCAAAGAGGATGGTTCATCTGTGGTGGCTCTGGCGGGAAAAATTGAAGGGGAAATCATGGAGATGGAAGACCTTGAAGAACAGAAAATGTTTATGGAAGAAATGGGGCTGACCGAAACCGGACTCGACCTCATGATCTCCGCCGGATATGGACTGCTCGACCTCGCCACCTACTTCACCGCCGGGGAAGAAGAAACACGGGCCTGGACGATTCCCAAAAATGCCAAAGCTCCGCAAGCGGCAGGCGTGATCCATACCGATTTCGAAAAAGGATTCATCCGTGCCGAAGTTTATAGTCTCGAAGACCTAGTCAAATATGAATCCGAAGCGGCCATTAAAGATGCGGGTAAACTAAGAGTGGAAGGGAAAGAATATGTCGTTAAAGATGGTGACATCATGCATTTCCGTTTTAACGTTAAATGACAAGCCTAAATTATCATACAGCCGTATTTTATTGAAATTGGAATTTAGACAGCTATCAAATACTGATAGAGAAGTAATGACAAATGAATAAGCAAAATGAGGTTACAGCATACATACATATACCTTTTTGTACTTTTAAATGTTTTTATTGTGATTTTAATACTTATGCTGGCTTAGAAAGCTTAATCCCTACTTACATTGAATCTGTAAAAAAAGAGATCCTTCGATGGGGCCAAACTATCCAGAATAGTAACATTGAAAAAGGTAATATAGAACTCAAATCGATTTTTATTGGAGGAGGTACTCCTTCTTTATTGAATGATAAACAATTAGGGGAGGTGCTAGAAACTTTAAATTATGTTTTTTCGATACCAAGCACCTCAGAAATAACTATAGAAGCCAACCCTGAAAGTATAGAAGAGGAAAAATTTAGGAATTTTAAAACTGCCGGAATCAATCGAGTCAGTATTGGAGGGCAAAGTACAAATGACAGCGAACTCCAAATGCTAGGTAGGCTACACAATTCAAAAAGATTAACGGAAGCTTATGAAGAAATTAAAGCCTCAGGTATAGAATCTATCAACATAGATTTTATGTATAACCTTCCTGGGCAATCATTATCCACCTGGGAAACTACTCTTAATGACGCGATAGAATTAGATCCGGATCATCTATCTCTTTATGGATTAACAATTGAAGAGCGCACACCATTCTATAATTCAATTAAAAACGGGACACTACCCGATCTAGATGATGACCTTGCAGCAGATATGTACGAACTAGCTGAATATATTCTTCCTGATAAAGGTTACGACCAATATGAGATTTCCAATTGGGCAAAACCCAATAAATCAAGTATCCACAACATCCATTACTGGGAAAATGGTGATTTTATTGGTATCGGACCAGGAGCACACTCTCATATAGGAAAAAATCGATTTTCAAATATACTACAACCACGGGAATATATAAAAGCCTTGGAAAGGCTAAATCAAACCCCTGCACTTTTTCAAGATATATTCCAAGTGAATACGCATTCTTTTAAAGAAAAGGTAAGCAAAATAGCACCGATAAGTGACGTCAGCGAGCACACTCAATTTACTGAAGCGCAAGAAGCCTTAATACTAGAATTAAGGCTAAACAAAGGTGTTAATCTAAATGAATTCGAAGAAAAATACGGTATTAACGCCACCGATAGATTTAATACTGCCATAGCCGAGTCTAATAGATATGGCTTAATAGAAAATAATGGATCGAGTTTAAAATTAACCCCTAAAGGCAGGCTTCTATCAAATGAAGTATTTGTTCGGATCATGGGGATTGATAATTAGGATAGCAGTATAAAATTTGAAGGGTGATATATGTATGTAATAGGCACTGCGGGTCACGTAGATCACGGAAAATCAACTTTAATTCAAGCATTAACAGGTATAGATCCAGACCGTCTTCAAGAAGAAAAAAATAGAGGAATGACGATTGATCTTGGTTTTGCCTGGTTAGAATTACCATCTGGTAAGGAAGTTAGTATTGTAGATGTTCCCGGACATGAGCGCTTCATAAAGAATATGCTTGCAGGTATTGGAGGTATAGATTTAGCTTTACTCGTAGTAGCAGCAGATGAGGGTGTAATGCCACAAACTCGAGAACATTTAGCGATTATAGATCTTCTGGGTATAAACGAATGCATTGTAGTAATAACAAAAACAGATTTGGTTGAAAAAGATTTTGTTGATCTAGTACAAGAAGAAGTTAGAGAAGAAATTTCTAAGACTAACCTTTCACAAAGTAATATGATTGCAGTCTCTGCTTTTACTGGTGAAAACTTAGAAGAATTAAAACAGTTTATAGATAAGAGCTTATTACACAGGCCGGAAAGAAAAAATCTAGACCGCCCAAGGTTACCGATAGATAGATCTTTTTCAATAACCGGATTTGGTACAGTTGTGACTGGTACGCTAATTGATGGTGAATTAAGTATCGGACAAGAATTGGAGGTTATCCCTGGTAGAAAGAAGGTTCGAGTACGTGGATTAGAAAGCCATAAACAGAAAAAAGACAAAATTACAGCTGGAACCCGAGCTGCTGTGAATCTATCAGGAATTAATGCATCAGATCTATCTAGAGGCCAGGTTTTGACAATACCTGGATGGCTTAGACCAACAAGAACAGCTGATGCCAAAATCAAAATGATCGATAATGCTCCAGGAGCCATAAAGCACAACCTCGAAATTTCTTTTCACTGGATGGCTGCAGAATCTATGGCCAGGATAAGATTACTTGATTCAAACATATTAGAGGATGGAGAAGAAGGGTGGGTGCAAATTATACTAGATAACCCGCTACCATTAGTAAAAGGAGATTTCTTTGTTATAAGAACATCTCAAGGAACACTTTGCGGTGGCAAAATAGTGGAAACTTCTGTTAAACGACATAAACGTAATGACACTCACCTAATAGAAAGACTCGAATCTTTACATGGCAATGATTCAAAAGAAGTAATCCTGAAAACTATCGAATCAAAGGATGCTTTGAGCCCTCTTGAAATATCCCATTCAACATCAATACCCGAAGATCAAGTTAGATCAATACTTTTCTCTCTCACTACGTCAGAAAATATAATAACTCTTAATTTTGGAAAAAATGAAATTATATATTCCTCACAAAACTGGAAACAAATTAAAGACTCATGCCTGGAATATATTTCAACACACCATGCTGATCGTCCATTGTCACAAGGCCCTTCCAAAGAAGAAATAAGAAGCAAGCTAAGAATTAATTCAGATATTTTTCTCGAAATTGTTAACCAGTTGGAAAAAGAAGCCATTCTTATTCAAGATGGTCCAATCTTAAGGTTACCTAACCATGTACCAACACTATCCCCAATACAAGAAAAAATCGTTCATGATTACATCTCTACGCTTAAAGCTCAACCTAATAATCCGCCTACAGATAATCCGATCGAGGAAGAATTACTCAGTTATATTGTAGAAAAAGGCTTGGTGATCAAAGTTAACACCGGGATTATATATGAAAGCCAAGCTTATTCAAAACAAATAGAAATAATAGTTGAATACATCAAAACTAACGGATCCATCACAGTTGGTGAAACAAGAGATCTACTTACCGCTAGCCGTAAGTATGTACTGCCGCTTTTAGAGAGTATGGATCAAAATCATTTAACTAGACGCTCTAATGATAATCGCTTTTTATACTAAATTAATTTGATACAATACTCTTATTATGGATACGAAGATAAATGCTAAAAACCTAATGCCCCGGGCCATGTGAGAGTAAGATCGTGCCTATAGATATAAACAATTTATATAGCCAGATCACACAATTATCGCCACAAATTGTGCAGGAGGAATCTGATTTTACAAGAAGGTTAGAGGCAGCTCTCGATTTAGCTAAATCACAAAACAGTAATAATAACTTTAATCTATTACAAAAGAAGCTTAAATTGCATCGGCATGAATACCAGTGGACCGCTCCAGACTTAACAGCGCCATTTACAACAAGCTATAACCCAAGCCAACCTCCTAATGATTTTATTGTGCTATCGGTTGATGGTTCACAAATTGAACCAGATCGAGACAGTCCAGCTGATTGTTTTTTAGTTAACACTGGTGAAGTCGTTATCCAATATGGAACGAGCCCGCAAGCTAGCCTTTCAAATACACCCTATCTCTTCTGGGGAGATTATAAAAATACACAGAATGACCAAGGATATCTAGATCCTGATATACACGCAGATAGTTCCATAATAGCTGCTATAAGAGATACATATGAAATTAAGGCAATGACACGACTCGTATCAAATCTCCCGTCTAATATGCCATCCTTAGGGATATTAGACGGGTCACTATCCCAATGGAAGACCACTTCACAAAATTCCAGAATACAAAATATTCTATTAACAGATTACTTGGAAGCATTGGAGGAATTAAAAGAATTAGCCTCCACCAAAAACCTGGTTATAGTTTCTTATATCTCAGCACCTGCAACGAAAGAATCAATTAATGCGTTAAGAATTGATAGTTGCCCTTTCTCAGAACCCAAATGCAAAGAACATTGCAGTGATTTACCTGCTCTCTCTAGACCATGTGACATAGTAGCTAAAGTAAGAGATCGGGATGTTTTTCAATCACTATTAAAAGAGGGGCAAAGATCTGCATTATTCAATACTAGAAGTACAACAATGGATCATTATGGTTCACACACAGTGTCGTATTTCTATATGAAAACAAAGGATGAAATCGTCAGAATAGAAATACCTAACTGGTCAACGAGCTCCCTCGATCTGGCTCATAATCTCGTGTGGAACCAAATTGATTTAGGTAACGGGTATCCAGTGGCTTTACATGAAGCCCATGAACAAGCCGTTATCAGATCTTCTGATCGGAATTCGTTTTGGCGCATAATAGATAATATGGATGGGAATAATTTGATTGATCAAGGATTATCGCGTAAAAATATTGCGAAAAAACGAAGGAAAGTTTAATAAATTGAATAAACCAAACCGAGTTGCAGAAATAGTAGAGTCTTCAAGCTTAACTTTTAAAGCTCAAACAGATGACTTATATACTTCTCCTTCTATGGGGAGTTTGGTATCAACGACTGAGAACAATATCATGACTCTTGCGCTAGTCGAATATATAGAAACAAACAGTATCGATCCTGGAAGAATTGCCATCGCCCAAGATAAAACATTTACTTCGTCTGAAGAAATCTACTCTAACCACCCAGAACTACATTCTCTTTTACGAACAATCTTTTTTGCTAGAGTGATTGGGCACATAAATAAAGATGTTTTTTACCCTAACCTACCTGAAATTCCGCCAAAAATTCATTCGTTAGTTCAACAATGTGATAGCCATATTCTAAAAAAAGTCGCAGAGTCTAAAACTATCATTGCAAATATTGTTCAAGCAAAAACTATGTCTGGAGATGATTTCATCGTAGCTTCATTAAAAACATTATCCTTATCGTCTACTGATCAAGAAGAGTACTTGATCAATTGTGGCAGAGTTCTAGTTGAATTATTATACACAGAACAGCAAAGACTAAATTTAATCCTAGCTAAATTGAATCCTCAACAATCATGAGCGGACTATTTTTCTCATAGACTCTGAAACTAAGTCCACAAATAATACAAGTATTAAATACCAAATTAGAATCAGCAGAACTCGGTCATACTGAAGCCAGCTCATGAAAAGCCGAAATTCGCGACCCAAGCCACCGGCGCTAATAAAACCTACCACCACAGTAGTACGAATGATGACCTCCCATCTATACAGCATATACGTCAGGAATTGAGGGATTATGTTTGGTAAAACACCATAAAATATAATCTGAATAGGCCCTGCTCCATTTATACGTAATGATCTAATAGATCTTTGATCCATATTTTCAATCAGCTCAGCTGTTAATTTACCCAAAATCCCAAAGTTGTGTATAGCTAAAGCAACAACACCTGGAACAATACCGGGAGTTAGAAAAAAAACTAGTATCATAGCCCAAACTAATTCAGGCACTGCCCTAGTAATTAAATACAAAAAACGAATCATATAGAATATAAATTTGAAAACGAATGATGTGAATAAAGCACTATCCCCAAATATTATATTCCGTGCAGTAAATAAAACTGTAAAAATGACGGACACACTTGCCAACCAAATAGCCAACACAGACATTACAAGTGTTTCAGCTGCTAAATTTGCAGTACTGACCCAAAGAGAAATATCCAAATAAGCTGGCGGAGTTTCTGAATTTAATCCAAGTAATTTACCCAGGAATTTGACCATTGAGTCAAAAGCACTTTGATCTAAACCCCTACCACCATGGCTCATATCATCATTTAAAACTGAACTCCACGAAAAAATAAGTAGTCCAAGAAAAACTGCTAAAGATAAGTGTTGATGACTAAAATAAGACCCTGCCTGCCCTGTGCGCTCTTCAAAAGTGGTTAATATTAGTCTCATTTTTTTCATCAAGATAAGCTCTTCCGTATTAAATTACTCCACTGATCGACTAGTAAAATCAATATGCATAAAAAGATAAGCAATATCCAAACTTGCCCAAAATTCACATCATCTAATGCAAGTTCAATCTGCATACCTAACCCTGAAATCCCTACAAAACTCAATATGGCTGAAGATCGGATTGCACATTCGAACCGATAGAAAATATAGCTGGTCATATCTGAAAGAGCCATTGGGAAGCGACCATACAGAAATACTTGCCATTCTGAAGCTCCTGTAGAACGTAAACTTAAGAGAGGTTCTTCTGGAACATCAGAAAGTAAATCAGAAAATATTCTCCCCAGTATTCCGGCATAATTAATCCCTAAAGCCCATATAGCCGCAATTGGAGATAAGCCAATTGCAGCTATGAAAAACCAAGCCCAAACTAATTCATGAATAGATCTCAAGAAAGCCAAAAATATTCTCGTAAGAAAAACTATAATCTTACCTGTTTTTTTGGGAAGCCCTATATTTCCTGAAGAAATAATCCCTAAGGGTATTCCAATTAGCAAAGCCAGTGATAAACCGCATAAGGCAAATATAAGAGTTTGTAATGAAGCTTTAAAAGCAATATATAAGAAACTAGGTGAATAATCTAAATTCGATAAACTACCCACAAATAACTGCAAAGATTCTACTCCACCAGGATGTACAAGATCTTCAGTCCATGGAATCTGATTTAAACTAACACCAAGCGCTATAAGTAAAACAATTGTAAGAATTTTTGGTCCAGATAAATAATTCTGTTTATATGGATTATCAGTTTGTTTTTTTGTACGGATTTTCATCAAATTACAGTTCATACAATTCAGACAGTAGTGACTGTTTTAATTCAGAAACAGGTACATCAAATAATATCTCACCAGCTCTAAGTCCTATAACTCTCGTAAAATATTTTTTTACCAAATCAACATTATGTAAACTAGCTATGAGTACCCTATTATCTTCCAAAGATATCCTTACCAATAGCTCAACTAATTTTTCAGCTCTCTTAGGATCTAATGAAGCAACAGGTTCATCTGCTAAAAGAGCTTTAGGGTCTTGGACAAGAACTCGAGCAATAGCAACTCTCTGCTGTTCTCCTCCAGAAAGTTTTGAGACTTTAACATATAATCTTGGGTCTATTCCAACTGTTCTTAAAGCCTTAATAGCTTCATTCTCAGCCATCGGTTTTATCAAGGAGAATAGAGATTTTGCTAAGCTCCACTTACCTAAATTACCTGCATTTACATTATGAATTACATTTAAATGGGGAACTAAATCAAATTGTTGATGGATGAATCCAACCAATCTAGATAAATCGCCTCTTTTTCTCAAAGCATCTATATTGTCTTCAAAAATACGAATAGATCCATTAGTTGGGCGTATCGAACCTGCTAATAAATTAAGTAGAGTGGTCTTTCCACTACCACTAGGGCCAACAAGTGCAACTCGCTCGCCTATATTGACATCCAAGGTTACCTTTTTTAAAGCCTCCACTGATTCAAAATTTTTCGATATATTTATTACCTCAAACAAGAAACAATCCTGTTGCTTGCCTGGCAACCTTAGAATTTGGAATTCTTCTCATTTGATTATTCCAGACTCTACAGCTATATCTAAGATATTTAGATAATTATCATTATTCGTAGGTACAAATCCTTTAGTATTAAAAAGTTCCAGAATTTCAGAATCGCTAATATTCAAAATGCTATCTATAAGCTTTTGCTCAAATCCAGATCCATAGTAGTCATCTAACCCAGGGCGTATGGTCCAATTATAATCATAATATGCTGGTGTTCTTGAGATTTCTGTGACTTGATTCAAATCAATTTTACCTTCAGCTGTTCGAGATTCCCATACAGATTCACTAAGCGCACCGGCCTGAAATGCTCCTGTCTGAACCAAGAGCCAGGTTTTATCATGCGAACCCGAATAACTTGGCAGCCCATTAAAATCAATTTCGGGATCAATTCCTGCTAGATTCAAATAATACCTAGGCATAAGGTGTCCAGATGTTGAGTTTTCACTACCAAATGTAAAGGTTAGATTTCCCAGATCTTCAATACTCTTAGCATTTACATCTTTCCCGGTGATAAAAACTGAATGGAATTCACCGTCTTTCTGTCTTTGTGCAAAAGCACTTGAACCAGGAACTTCTAAGCGTGCTTGAACACCACTCAGGCCTCCAAACCAACCCATTTGAATGTTACCTTGTTCAAAAGCCACTATTACCGATGAATAATCTTTTGCTGGAATACCTTTAACCTTGATACCAAGATCGGCAGACAAATAATCCTCTAAGACTGTATATCTATTAGCCCACTTAGCAACATTTTGATCTGGTATACCACTAAAATAAAAAACCTGTTCTGTTTCACTCTGGTCTCTAAAAGGACTACAGGCAGTTAAAACAAGAAGACTCATTATCACTAAAAAGAATACTTTATTGATCACTTTATGAGCTCCGCTTATTTTTATATTATGATATATAGAATATATTAAATTAGCAATTTATATATTCTAATATTGAGCAAATCTCTGTGTACCTATTTTTTAGTTATGCATTTTTGTAGTATCTTTGTTACATGGAGAGCACTTATTTAAGAACTTTTCTTGAAATTGTTGATAGGGGCAATTTTTCTGAGGCTGCAAAAAGCCTTCAGTTAAGTCAACCTACCGTCACGGTCCAAATAAAAGGTCTAGAAAATGATCTAGGTGTAAAATTATTAGAAAGAGGTTCAGGAAAACTTCGTATCACACCAGCTGGAGAAATCTTTAAACTCTATGCAGAACAAATTATTAAAGCTGAAGAAGACCTTATAAACAACTTATCAGAATTAACAGGACAGATAAGCGGTGAATTACTAATAGCTGCCAGTACCGTACCAGGTGAATTTATTCTCCCGTACCTAATCGCAGGATTTAATAAGCAGTACCCAGATGTGACAATACACCTCTCTATATCAGATACAAATGGTGTTTCCGATTTATTAATTAATAAAGGACATGATATCGGATTCACTGGAGCACGAATCCCTGGAGATTCACTGGAGCACATACCTTTTATAAAAGACCAAATTGTCCTTATCGTTCCACAAAATCATCCCTTTAAAGACCGTTCTTCAATTGAAATTGAAGAACTCGAGAATGAAACACTCATATCTAGAGAGGGTGGATCAGGAACTATGCTAACTATAAGAAATTTACTTATAGGTGCTGGTGTTGATGTTTCGGGATGGAAAAATATATCCTCCCTAGGCAGTACACAATCCGTAATTAGCGGTGTGCAGGCAGGCCTAGGAGTGTCATTCGTTTCTAGGATAGCAGCCAATGTATCCGTAAAATCGGGTTTGATACATTCTTTAAACCTCAATGGGGTTGATCTAGAGCGTGACCTATTTATGGTTCATCGTAAAGGAAATATTACAACAAAACTGCACAAGACATTTGTCGATTTTTCGATGAAATGGGTCCCTGGTGATAACCTAGTGAAGTAGTCACTATCGCAATAATTTACTTTAACTATAAAGCCACTCAAAAAGAGGTTTCCAATATGAGCCCTGAATCCAATAAAAAAGAAATTAACCCTTTAGGTATTGTAATAGGTGGTTCGGTATCCAAAGGTTTAAAAGTAAAACTAGATCGGTCAACTGAATCAGAAAGAATAGCCGTTGGTTCTTATATAGTCGTCAATGGAGATTTTCAAAGAATATTTGGTATGATTACCGATATAGAGCTAGATACACTAGCATCCCTAAACCCTATAAAACCTACAAGTTCTTTCTCGGCAGCAGTATTAGAAGGTACAGCATTTTTTTCCATTCTAACAGTAACACCAATGCTAATCCTTGACCCTGACACCCAAGAAACACAACCAAATAGAGGAATCCCCAACCATTTTGCTACAGTCAGGCTAGCAGAGAAAGATGACATCTCTATTATCTTTGGAGAAGAAGATAGAGAACATTTATCAATCGGAGAACCTATGGAAATGGAAGATTTTGATGTTGTTCTCGATCTTAGATCAACAGTAGAAAGGTCAAGTGGGGTATTTGGTAAAAGTGGAACAGGTAAAACCTTCCTTGTTAGGCAATTACTGGCTGGATTTGTCAAAGGGAATATTGCAGGTAATTTAATATTTGATATGCACAATGAATATGGCTGGACCGGTAGAGATCATGAACGTAGTAGAGACGTCAAAGGTTTAAAACAACTTTATGGAAGCCAAGTTGTTGTTTTAACTTTGGATCAAGAATCATCCAATCGAAGAAAAGTACCGACTGATGGCACTATTAATATTTCATACTCAGAAATAGAGCCTGAAGATATTGAGATCTTATCTGAAACTTTAAACTTAACAGAGGTGGGAAAACAATTACCCTACAGGTTACAACGCGTTTATGGAAAAAAATGGCTCGGTATTTTTCTCGATCTTGATAATAATGGGATCAAAGAACTTGTAAATGAATTAAATGAAAATGAGTCCACAGTTCAAGCATTAAAACGACGCCTTGAGGGATTAAAGAGATTCGAATTTTTATCAGAATCAGGAGGAAATAAAGCTGTTCAGAGTATAATGAATTACCTCGATAAAGGGTTTTCAGTAGTCCTAGAATTTGGTAAATATGGACGCCAAGAACTAGCTTATATACTAGTTGCGAATTTACTCTCACGAAGAGTTTTTGATACTTATATTAAGAGGACTGAAAAATCAGTTGATGTATCAGACTCAACAAATCCTCTAGTAATCACCATAGAAGAGGCTCATAAATTTCTAAGTCCAACGTTAGCGCCGCAAACCATATTTGGGACAATCGCCCGAGAAGGAAGAAAATATGGTGTTACTTTGCTAGTTGTAGATCAAAGACCTAGTGGTATAGACGAAGAAATAATTTCACAGATTGGTACAAAGCTTGTATGTTTCCTAGACAATGAAAAGGATATTGATGCTGTTCTTTCAGGTATATCAGGAAAGTCCCAACTTAAAAATGTTTTATCACGACTAGGCTCAGTTCAACAAGCACTGCTTGTAGGTCACGCGCTTCCCATGCCTATAGTTGTTAAAACCAAAGAATATGGTACACCCGAATCTTACTTAAGACTGGCAAGTTCTTCTAACCCCACTGAGTTTAAGGAAAAATGGAACGATAAAATTGATGATCTTTTTAGCTAGAGAATAATAATCGGTAAAATACTAAGAAATGATGAAATGATAATCTATGGTAAGAAACAATGCTAAGCGTTAAAAACTTAACCCTCGAAGAATCAATCTACATAAATTCTCCGATAAGCCGAATATGGACAATATTTACCCAGCTAGAATCTTGGCCCACTTGGAACAGTATATGTACGGATTCTCATTGGTTAGGCGAACAAGAATGGAAAGATCAGGGCCAGTTTATTTTCAATCTAGAAATGGGATCATTTAAAATACCATTCACTGTCAAAGTAGCAGAGTATTCCTATCATCATAAAATTGCTTGGGAATCAAATAAAATATCTATTACTGGACGTCGAGAGTTTATATTTGAGAAAATTGATTCTTCTACAACATTAGTTACAGACAGAAAATTATTTTCTAGTTCTTTTTTACCAATAAAGCTTTTCTATCCAACCTGGGTCATAAAAAATATGTCGAAACAATGGCTGGATAACCTAAAATCGTATGCTGAAAATCAAGAGGCTCATTATTGCAACTAATATTTAACGAAACCACAATTATTAATGCCCCTATAAGTGTGGTTAGAAGCTCTATCTTAAACATAGAATCATGGTCAAAATGGAATGACTCCTGTAAATCTGCGGAATTCATTCATGGCTCCATGTGGGAACCAGGATCTAAATTAGCCATGCGCGTTTCCTTGTTACCTTTTCCGATATATTCATCGACAACATTTACCATAATAAAAAGCTTAACAAATACAAACAATGAGATGATTTGGGAAGGTAAGAAATTAGGTGTTTATGGGATCCATAAATGGCAACTTGATGAAATTAACCCCAATAAAACTCGAATGCAGAGTCTAGAAACTCTATCAGGAGCTACACTTATTTTTCTTGATTTCCTTGGAATTAAATTCATAGTGAAGAATTTAAACAATAAATGGAGCAATGGCATAAAAAATGCTTCCGAAGAATTATTCTAAAATTCGATTTTAATATATTGGTGTGTAGACTTAACTATGCAGCACCTATACGATGTAAGCGCTAAACGCCTATATGAATAAAAAAGTTGGAGGAAACATGACTAACGATAGAAAACAAGATCTTTTGGAAGAACTTCAATCAACATTTTTAAAACTAACAGAGATTACAGAAGCAATTAAAGATGAAGAATTAGATTCAAAAGTACCAGGATACAATGATAGGGAAATGCCGATCAGAAACATACTCTACGCATCAGCTAACCATGTTCGAGAGCACGTAAATCATATTCAGAAAATCCTGACTACTAACAATTCTGAAGCCAGTAATCCATCAGAAGCTCAAACAATTCTGGCGCAAAATTCGGAGGCCTTAGGAAGGCTACAAGGTACTTTGATTCCACTTAAATCTGAGGATCTAGACCTATCCCTCGAAGGTGAATCAATAGAAGGTGTACTTAAACATATAATAAATACCCAAAAAAGTTATATTAATTACTATATTAAAGGTAAGAAATAGGCTGGGCTAAAGTTCAAATTGCTTAGTAAGCCAGGAAAGAACTTCTTTAACAGCAGTTGGTTCACTCCTAAATCTGTGTCCTACTCCTGGTAATATTGCTAATTCTTTTGGTTCTTTTGCAAGTTGATAAAGTAATAATGCATCATCAGGATCGACAATGTCATCAGAATCTCCGTGTACTATAAAAAGAGGAATCGGTGAAACTCTTTGAACGGAATCTATTGGATCTAAAATGAATAACTCTTCTGCCCAATCTTTCACTGATGGGGGAAAATCAGTATCCCGGATAATCCCCAAATTCTTGGCTTCTTCGAGTCTTTGTTCAGCACTTGTAGTTCCTATATGAACTGGAGCTGCATAAGATACTAATACTGAAACTTCTGGCCGACGCGAAGCTACATAAATTGCAACCCTTGCACCCATGCTAGATCCCAGGACAGCAATCCGATCTATATCAACTTCCTCGTGATTCCACACCCACTGCAAAACTGCTTCTAAGTCATTCGCCCATCCTAAAGGATGGTAATTCCCTTCGCTTCTACCAGTGCCTCGGAAATTAAAAATAAGAGCGGCTAAACCTAATTTTGTAGCTTGAATAGCTAAATCCCGATAACTAGGATCATTATCCTTCTGTATTAATTCATTATTTTCTTCATAGGGGCGGGCGGGCATACCATGACAGAAAATCAATGCTGGATAAACCATCTTTTCCTCACTCTGTTTCCCAGGTACAAAAAAAGATGCATCTAAAGCAATACCAGAGCTATCAATTCTAATGGTTTTCTCATGAAATTCTTCAAATAAATTAGCACACATAAATAAATAATAATCTACTAGATTAACGCTTATTACTAAAAGGCATTCTACCAAGAGAACGTGTTTCCCATGAAACAAGAACTTGTGAAGCTGTGAAGATCGAGCTGTATGTACCTGAAATCACGCCTATAATCATAACAAAAATAAAATCAAATATAGAAATTGGTCCAACTAGCAATAAAGCAAGCAACACTACTAAAGTAGTGAAGCTAGTATTAATAGATCGCCCCATAGATTCTAATATACTAAAATTCACTGTTTCTTCTAATGTAGTGTGCGTTTCTCTCAGCAAGTTTTCTCTTATCCTGTCAAATATAACGATAGTATCGTTAATGCTATATCCTAATAAAGTTAAAACTCCCACTAAGAACATGCTACTTATCTCCAGTCGAAAGAAATTACCAAAGAATGCAGAGGCGACCCCAGCAACTGCAATAGCAACCAAAATATCATGAGCCAAAGCTAATATTGCGCTGACTCCATATCGAAAGCTGTGGGCAACCCCTCGAAATGCATAAATTATAAACGCAAGTATACCTAATACCGCTACGCCTATAGCAATAATCGCATTAACTACAGTTTCTTTTGCAATGGTTGGGGATACTTGGTCAAAATTCATGTTCAAAGGAGATAGTTGTTCGAGCCCTGTTCGTATCTCATTTTCTTGATTACCAGCATCTTCAGATAATGGCAATCTAATGAGAAATTCGCCATTTCCAAAGCTTTGAATAATTCCATTTTCATATTGCAGTTGACCAGAGATAATTTTCTCAACTTCTTCTTGGGTCACGGGTTGGCTAAATTCTGCTCGTACAGCAGCGCCACCTTTGAATTCTATACTCAAACTCAAACCTGGCCCCATAAAAAGGGTGGAAATACCACCCAGGATTATAATTGCCGAGAATAAAAAATATAAACCTCTATACTGAACAATATTCCACATATCTTCCTCTTCTATGAAAATAATCCTAATTTACGTGCTAAAGGAGTCCCTAAAAATATATTTAAGATCCTCCTTGTTACAAAAAGAGCTGTAAGCATGCTAAATAAAACACCGATACCCAAAGTAAACGCAAATCCTTGTACTAATCCAGCTCCTAGCCTTTCACCAAACCAAAACAGAATTGCCGCTATAATCATTGTTGTTAAATTACCATCGCGAATAGCTGGCCAAGCCCTATTAAATCCAATTTCTATAGCAGATCCCAAACTCCTGCCTCCCCTTATTTCTTCTTTTATCCTTTCAAAAATCAAGACGTTTGCATCAACTGCAAACCCCAGAGAAAGAATAAAAGCTGCCATGCCTGAAAGAGTCAAAATAACGGGAATTAATTTAAATATACTCAGTACAACTACTGCGTAAATAGCTAAAGATAAAGCAGCAACTATACCATTCATTCTATAGAACATAATCATAAATAACATTACCAATATGATTCCTAGGAGGCCAGCTTTCAAACCTTCTTGTAAAGCATCTGCACCCAAGAATGCATCTACGTCACGTTCGTATATGGGATTCTTCTTGAGCGGAACTGGAAAGGCGCCCGCATTTAGCTGTATAGAAAGAATTCTTGCTTGGTCTAGTTCTAATCCAGTAATCCTAGGGCTAGTTGGAATTTCAGCTTGCACTACCGGTGTTAATAAAGGGGTACATCCTGGGTTAATATCAGTCGCAAACCCACACGGCTCATCTCCAGCATCAAGGAAAATACCCAGCATTCTACGAGGATCTTCTATAGGAAATTCAATTAGTTTCCTGGTAAGAAGCCTAAATGCTTCACTACCCTGTCGATCAAATTGAAACAAAACCTCTGGAGACCCTGTTGTCGGATCAAAGCCGACTTGTGCAGAACCTGGTATAAGTCTTTCGCCATTAATATATATTTGCTCTCCCTCTACTGTTGAACTTGCTATCTGCCATTCTGCTTTCAGAGATTCCACCTCTCCATCAGCATCATCTTTTGAATCAACTTGTTCATCATTATTATCTAGATTAGGAACCAGAACTAATTCACGGAAATCAAGAACTGCTGGTGCTCCTATTAAATCTTTTGCTGCCTTAACATCTTGAACTCCTGGCAATTGAACAATTACCCTATTCGAACCTAATGACTGAATTGTGGGTTCTGCAACACCAAAAGCATCAACTCGATTCCGTATTACCTCTATAGTTCCCTCTAATTGTTCTACAGTTGGATTTGGATCTACTGTCTCATAAACAAGGTGAACACCGCCTTGTAAATCCAAACCAAGTGTCAACCCTAACGGGGTATCGTTGGACCCTCTGATAGAGTCTGTGAAAGGCAAGGTCCATGTTTTCACGAACACACTAAAGAAAGCCGTAACTACAATCAGTAAGATTAGGAAAAGTGCAATGTATTGGCTTCTCTTCACTGTATGGATCCTCCTTTAAAATAGATATTCTCATCTTGATCAGTCACTGTTTCATCATTTCGCGCAGATAATAAGTCTCTTGCGTAGTTAATAGCATTGTCTTTATTACGCACATCCCCTGCTGCTATAGCCTCTTGAATATTCTTTAGCAAAAATCCTACTCTCGGGCCAGGATTTAAATTAAGTTCTTTCATTAACATATTACCGTCAATCATTGGCGTTTCAAGAACGCTTTTCACTGACTGTGAATTTATTCCCGACAGAACCCATTGACAGTATTCTACACGACGATCCCACTGATCTGTTCTTAATTTTGGTCCTTTTGCTGCTAAGTAATCTGCAATACTCAAATATAGAGTCGAAAATAACGCATTGCCAAGGTCTCTTTTAAAACGAAAAAGCGATTTCGAGCTCGGTAAAGACAAATCATTACTTAGTTGCATTGGTCTTAAATGCTGCTGAATCACTAATTTAATAAAATTAATTTCCTTGTTTGAAAACTTGAGGTTTTTCAACATCTTAGATGTCATATCTGCGCCTTGGTCTGGATGGCCAAGAAATCGAATCTTCCCATCATCATGAACTTTCTTAGTCTGAGGTTTGGCAATATCATGTAACAAGCAGGCTATTTTTGTTAGAAGGGATCGCGATCTACCTGGGACAACTTCAGTTGCAAAATACTCATCTAGCTCAGTTAACCATGGTATCTTTACCAGCAATTGGCTTTGAGTTCTTTTTTTTGTGTCTACAATATTTTCAAAAATCCCAACCGTTTCTATTGAATGCTCCAAGACATCCCAATAATGTTGTTCTGGCTGTTCAACACCTCGTGTATTTTCAAGTTCGGGAAACAATATTATAAGTAACCCAAATTTATCTAATTTCCATATGTTTTCCTTACAACTATCCAGTGCTAAAATATGGAGAAGTTCGTCTCTAGATCGTTCAGGTGAGACTTTTGATAAATAATTCGCATCCTTAGCAATTAAATCTCGAGTCTTATCATCAATATCAAACCCTATTTGTGATGATATTCTAATGCCTCTTAATAATCTGATCGGGTCTTTTTTAAATACATCTTTCCTTGTATATCGGATTAGCTTACTCTTTATATCTTGGACTCCTCCATTAAAATCAATCACGTCTGACAAATTGTCAAAATTCGCCAGAGGTATCGCCAAGGAATTAATAGTAAAATCTCTCATCGCTAGGTTCTCTTCAATAGAACCAGATAGTGGAACAGCATCAACCGTAAAAATTTGCCCTTCGTCGCCGTGAATTAGAATACGGTAAAACCCACGATCAACGTCCATCTTATAAAAAGTTGCTCCAAAATACGCTGCAATTTTTTTGACTACATCTAAGATTTTGTTTTCAGGAAATAGTAGGTCAATATCTTTTGCTTGGCGCCCAGTCAATAGATCTCGTACATAACCACCAACAATATAAGCTTCCATATTTTTAAGAGCTGCTATATTTTTTAATTCCATCAGAATATCTTGCGCATTTGACGGGCTATTATTCATAACCGCCGCTCAATCTTCTGAGCTATTTTTCTCAGTCTCCATACATTATTAGGATCACCTTTCATGAAGCTTTTGTCCGTTTCCTCTGTCTCCAAAATGTTTTCTAAATCTGCAACGGATTCCATACGATCTATATAAACAACACCATTTAAATGATCAATCTCATGTTCTAATGCCTGGGCTAACAAATTTTCGCCTTTTATCCTATATTCCTTGCCTTCTCGATCTAAAGCCTTTACTGTAACTTTTACTGATCTTTGTAAAGATCCTCGAAAACCCGGAACGCTTAAACATCCTTCATCTACAATCCTAATACCTATCCGTTTAATAATGGTTGGGTTAATCATGACGTAAGACAGACTAGGAATCACTACGTCATCTTCATCAATTCCTTCTGGGATCTCTATATAAGCAATACGTAAGTTAGAATCTACCTGATTAGCCGCAATACCTACCCCGTTCTCGACATGCATTGTTTCTATCATGTCATCAATTAGCTTATTTATCGCAGGAGATACTGTTGTTACTCTGCTAGTTCTATTTCGCAATATTAAATTTGGGATATAAGTTAGAGGTAAAGCAGACATTATCCAATTCTCCTTAGATAATTATAAATTAATAAACAAAAGATCGGTTATCTATGTATTAATCATCGGATCAACATCAATCACTCGATTCCTATTGTATTTTATATAGTCTAACATCTCATCTACACCCGGGCCGATAATTTCTGTTTGCCAGCGATACTTGCCTCTTAATTGTTCGATTCCAGATGGAGCGGGCCCGATAATTCGAACAGTTTTAATCCCTTCTTTCTCAATGATTCCATGCAAAAGAGCTCCTTCAGTTTCAGCTTTTTTTTGAGCTGTTATTTGCAAAGATTCAGAATATAACAATCTTACAATCCTCCCGTATGGTGGATAAAGTAGCTGTTTTCTAAATTTCAATTCAGTTTCGTAAAATTTACCATAATCTTGCTCACTAGCTAATTTAATCGCATAATTTTCAGGTGAGTATGTTTGAACTATCACTCTCCCTTTAAGTAACCCTCTACCAGCACGACCAGCGACCTGGCACAATATTTGAAAAATTCGCTCCGGACCTCTTAAGTCAGGAACATTCAAGCCTATATCAGCGTTAATTACTCCGACTAACGTTATATTAGGGAAATCCAAACCTTTCGCAATCATCTGAGTACCTACTAGGATATCAATCTGGTCGTCTGCTAGAGAATTCAATATATTTTTGTGCTCAGTGTAATTACGTACAGAATCGCTATCCCATCTAACAACTCTTGCTCCAGTGAACAATTTAAGTGCTTCTTGTGCGACTTTTTCTGTGCCTATACCAAGAGGCCGCATACTATCACTTAAGCAAGACGGACATTCATTAGAAATCTTGTTCCTCGAATCGCATCTATGGCATCTTATAGTACCTTCACTTTGATGATACGACATGACAACTGAACATTGATGGCAACGGAGTACATGACCGCATAATCTACATTGTACTGATTGGCTGCTTCCTCTCCGGTTCACAAAGAGGATGGTCTTCTGGCCTGATTTGAGGTTATTTTTTATGGCAGCTGTTAAATCTCTACTAAAAATCGACCTATTACCAGATTTTAACTCATCACGAAGGTCAATTAATTTTACTTCAGCCAAAGGTCCATGGGCATTCTCATAATCTGGACTATCCTTGGGTTTGATGATTCGATTAGGCAACTCCAACAAATGGTGCCTCTTATTATCCGCTTCAAATTTTGTAACTAGATCGGGTGTAGCACTACCCAAAATAACCACAGCTTGACAATCATAAGCAATTTTAATCGCTACCTCACGTGCATGGTACCGCGGTGCACGATCGCTTTGTTTATATGTCCATTCATGTTCTTCATCTATAACGATCAACCCTAAATCAGGCTGTGGTGCGAAAACAGCTCCTCGCGAACCAATAACAACGTTAAATTTACCTTCTTTTATATTTTGCCATTCATCGTACCTCTGTCTTAAAGTTAGACCACTATGTAAAACTGCTACTTGATCAGGAAATCTACTAGAAAATCTTTGTACCATTTGAGGTGTCAAAGCGATTTCTGGGACGAGAACAATACCTCGTTTTCCTTTCTCGATGCATTTAGATAAAGCATTTAAATAAATCTCTGTTTTCCCACTCCCTGTAACACCATGAACAAGAAAAGATTTGTGTTCTTTTTTATTTATAGAGGAAATTATTTCTTCTGATACATCCAGTTGGTCTTGAGTCATTTGATGAGGTTGTTCTGGTTTTTTATGTTCTACTCCTTGAAAAGAGTTCTTTCTAATTTCCTTCTGGTAAATGCTAATAAAACCTTTGTCTAGCAACCCCATCCATGAAGAGGTTGAGCGTACACCTGATGCTTTTTTTGCCTCAGAAAATAATAACTCTCTATCCTGTACTGAAATAAGGTATTCTAAAGCTCTACTTTGGCTTTTAGCGTTAGTTGACATTAAAGTCACAGCAGTACTACTAGCATCTTGATCAGAGAGTTCAAGCGAAACAAATTTTTTATATAACTTTGACACCTTTGGCAATTCCCAAGTTATTTCTTGATTCAATATTTTAGAAGTTTGAAGCTTATCTATAATTGCTATAAATTGCCCTTGCCCATATTTTCTCAGCGTTTTTAAGGGTATTCTGGGATTTTCTTTAACTAAATTAAGAATAAGAATTTCACTTTCTGAAAGGTTCTTATTCTTTAATTCTTTTTCATTGATCGACACCACTGATTTTCGCTGGAAAGAAAATCCTGGGGGAAGTATCAACCCTATTGCTTCATAAATTGATGAGAAGTATTTTGATGAGATCCAGACGGCAAGATCTATTCTAGTGATGCTAACAACAGGGTCTACATATATCAGGCTATGAATCTCAAGGGGTGTTTTAAAAGATTTCTCCACAGAAATTTTAGTAATAATCCCCGGGACAACACGTCGATTAAAAGGAACCCAAACTGCATGGCCAACTTGGAATTCTATTTGGTTATCTGGAATTGAGTATGTGAACGCATTTCGACCTGCCCCAGGAGCATTGACCGCAACGTGTGCATACAACATTATTAGCTCCAACCCAAACCAATTCCGTTAAAAAATATACTCACTAAATCTAGCCATCTAATTATACTAAGCGGTTGGATAATATACTGAAATAAATTTAATCAGAATTCTTGTCCTCTGAATTTTCAGCCTTATCTTTAGATTCAACGGAGTCTAGATTATTATTAACTTCTGGGTCGACCATTATTTCTGGCTGAGCATCAGTTTTTGAATCTGAATTACTTTCAATTAGCTGATCAATGGTTCTTTTATTTTTACCTTCTTTAATCCGAGCTTTTCGCCCCGTTCGTCCACGTTGGTAATATAATCGAGCTCTACGGACCTTCCCTTGCCTAACTAACTCAATATCCTCCAGCATAGGGGAATTTAATAAAATCGTACGCTCAACACCTATTCCATCAATAACACGACGAATAGTCATGTTTGCGTTTGGCCCACTCCTAGTCATCCACATCACGATGCCCTGCATCACTTGCACCCTTTGGCGCTCACCTTCAACAACTCTATAAAACACTTTTACAGTGTCACCAGCTCTTACGTGCTTATACTTATGTTTATGAGGTATATTCTCAAGAAGATATCCAACATCCATTTCTAAAAACCTTCCTTAAAAAAATCCGTTACGAAAATCACTAATCTATTATTACTAGTAAATAATGTACAACCAATTTAATATCGTCACTAATATTAGTGAATTATACGCCGCCTGTCATATATTCCGCAAAGGTATTCTTGATTTAACCTCACATATCAATGGTAAGTAAAATTAAACATGTGCGTTCTAGTCCCTCTCTTTCACTTCAGCCTCTCTTAACCAAGTTATCTCTTCTTTAGAAAGATCAGCTGATTCTAAAAGGTCAGATCGATTATTCAGTGTAAGAAGTAAGGATTGCTTTCGTCTCCATTCAGCGATCTTCTTATGATCTCCTGAAAGTAAAATATTTGGCACGGCGGAATTATCAAATACAGAAGGTCTAGTGTACTGAGGATACTGTAATAAATCATTAGCAAAAGAATCAGCGGTTCCAGAATCTTCCCCACCTAAAACCCCTGGAATTCGTCTTGTGATTGCGTCAACCATTATCATCGCTGCAAGATCTCCTCCGGTAATTACAAAATCGCCGAGACTCACTTGATGAGTTACCATATCTCTGACTCTTTCATCCACACCTTCATAATTGCCAGATAGAATAACTAAATCGCTCTCCACTGCAAATTCATCTGCCATAGCTTGATTAAAGGTGTTTCCTCTTGGATCAAGTAAAATTATTGGTACATTCGATTTAGCTTTTGGTATCTCTCGTTTCACATCACTGATTGCCTCCTTCATTGGGCCAGGCTTTATGAGCATACCTGGTCCTCCTCCATATGGTGCGTCATCCACCATTAAATGTGGGCCTTCACCAAACTTGCGCAAATCATGGACGCAAAGTGAAAAAATACCTTTATCAAGACCTTTTCCTAGAACGCTAGCACTTAAATGGCCAGGATATGATTCAGGAAACAACGAAACTATATGAAACCGCATAATTAAACTTTCCTTTAACCTTAATGCTCTGTTTGCCCCAAATACAGTAAGTCAATAGCATGAGGAATCACCGATAGTATAGTCTCTAAAGATTCAGTTGCACCTCGGGGGCTACCTGGTAAATTAATTATCAAGCACCTACCTCGTATCCCTACGACTTGCCTAGATAGAGATATATGAGGAGAATCTGATTTGGATGCTTGGCGCATTACTTCAGAAAGGCCTGGAACCACTTTATCTACTGCCAATAAAGTTGCTTCAGGTGTATTATCTCTCGCTGATATTCCAGTACCTCCAGTAGTCAAAATAAGTGCGAATTCATCTGAATCAGCCCAATCCTTCAATTGCTGTAAAATTCCTTCCAAATCATCAGAGATAATATTAGATCTTAGAACCTGCCCACCAATACCAGTTATGATATTCTGAATAGCAGGGCCGCTAATATCCTCACGGTCCCCTCGTGAGCCTCTATCACTAATTGTTAATATAGCAACAGGGAATTTATCCATACATCACCTTCTAGTCAATATGATCATCGTATATTATTCTAATCATCGATTCCTAATTATATATTAATATTAGTTCAGATTTAAACATCTCAGCGATGACAACACTTCGACACCCTTTAAATTACACGTCTTTATTATGATCATTAGCAAGTTCTTGAAGAGAGGAATCATAAACTACATGTAAAATTGCTTCAAAAGCTTTTAGAAAAGCATCTAATCCTTCTTTTGACCATTGTTCATCAGGTGATGGCAGTTCCTCGAGAAGTCCAATTAATGCAGGGTGAATATTTCCAAGCCCAGGGAAATTTTCTGCGCCAGCGATCACATTACTTGTCCTCATATTTTCGCCTGTAGATTCTCCGCGTCCTTTAGTCTCCGCAGATTTTTTCCTACGCCTTGAATTTTTCGGCTTTGTCGATAATTGAGTGTGGAGAGGGATTTCTGCGTCCAGAGCCAAGCCTACGAAAAAACTTACTGCCTTTTCAGCTGTTTCTTGTCCTGATCCAGCGTTTCTAAACGATTGAATAACTTCACCTCTTGTCGCCCTTGAGAGTTCAACGCCTTCAAGCAGGTTAGAATAGGCTGTATTAATAATTTGACCTAAGTATCTCCTTCTCTCACCGTCATTATCAATGCTTAGAAATGCTGCAAATTCGTCTGTTGGTTGATAATTATTAGGAGTTGTCAAACCTAAAAATACGAGTGCGCCTTTTAATGCTGACTCAGTACTCCCTGAAAAATTCATCCTTCTCCAAACTGTTTTATCTAACCTTTGTGGTAAGGGAAGTAAATCAGACCTAACCCGATCCAGAAATGTTTCCCAGCTCTTATGGGATACATAGGGAGGCGCCTTTTTAACCCCATTGTTCAAATACATACTCACCCTCTCACTTTAACATCATGACAAAGATAGATTACTTTTTCGTATCGTTTTCGTCAAATAGACAAACGTTTTCGCAGTCAGGATAATTTGCTCGACCTTGATAAAGGCGTGAGGACAATTTTTGAAACTACCTTTTTTCGGTGCGATCATGTGTTAACCCACAAAAATAATTAGTGGGCGGATGAAGTTCTGCGGATATAGTTTTGGTGAGGTTCATTTTATATATACATTAAGATGAATGCCAGAAGGGGGATCTTAAATGGTAGCAAAAACTCGTATATTCCATGTCCCAGCATTACTAAACGAAGTTATGGCCTATATAGAGCCATCTGAGGGTCGGCGCTATATAGATTGTACTATGGGAGAGGGTGGATTATCAGAAGCTATATCCTTAAAGGGAGCTAGTGTTTTAGCTCTGGAAGCAGATCCTGAAATGCTTCCAGTAGCAGCAAGGCGTTTGCAAGGAACTGGCGGCGACTATCGTCTAGTACAAGGGAATTTTGCTTCTCTAGGTAATATTGCCAAGCATGAAGATTTTGATCAGGTTGACGGAATAATTATGGATTTAGGACTGTCATCACGTCAAATACAATACGAGGAAAGAGGTTTTACATTTCAGCAGAATCAAGCTTTAGACATGAGATACGATCAAAGACAAGAAGTAACTGCTGCTGATCTATTAAATGAACTTTCCGAAGAAGATCTAATCGATATGTTAGTAACCTATGCAGAGGAAGATAGATATTCCGCAAAAAATATTTCCAAAGCTATCATCTCAAAACGGCCGTTAGCCACAACAGAAGATTTAGTAGAGGCTGTGGAACTTGCAGTTGGAAAGCGTAATTCAGCAAGAATCCACCCATCAACAAAAACGTTTATGGCTTTGAGAATCGTAGTAAATGCAGATCTCCAGTCATTAGAGTTAGCCTTGCCACAAGCTTTAAGCGTGTTAAAACCCGGAGGCAAATTGCTAGTCATTGCCTACCAATCATTGGAAGATAGGATTGTTAAAAGGTTTCTAAAAAGAGAGTCGACTAATTGTATCTGCCCCACAATTGAATTGGAATGCACCTGTAATCACCATGCTTCTGTAAAACTTTTAAGAAGAAGCGTAATAAAACCTTCTCTTGATGAAATTTCGCAAAACCCTGCAAGTAGATCAGCAAGAATGCGAGTCGCAGAAAAATTACCAAAAGACCCTGCTTAATCCAAACAACCGCTTTAAGAATATTAAGGAAAAGATTATGAACCAAGTTAACAAGATAAAAACAGTGATTGACTTAGGTGAAACAAAAATACGAACCATAGTCAGTGAAGAGAAAGAAAATTCTCTAAGAATATTAGCTCACTACGAAGTGGATTCATCAGGGATGTTGAAGAACATGATCACTGATCAAGTAATATTAGAGAATAAGCTCATCGAATGCCTACGCCAAACTGAATCTCAAATCGGTTTCCCTATATATGAAGCAACTATAATAATACCTTCTATTCTTGTTAAGCAATTAAGTGGAATCGGAGAGAAATCAATACAAGGAAGAGCACGCGGTATAAACCAGAGAGATATACAAAAAACTGAGGGGAATATCTTGTACGAAGGTGGATCAGATGATGCTTTCGTCGATCTCGAAACTAACACATTATTTTACGAGCTTGATGAAAAATGCTACGTAAATCCCCCTTTGGGAATCCGAGGAAGAAAATTAAATATCTATACTTCAAAGTTATCCATATCTAAGGAAACAAACTCTCAATTAAAAAATATAGCCGCTAAAGTTGGGGTAACCAAATTATCATTTATACCTGCACAATCAGCAATTCCTATGGGAGTACTAACCGAAGGTGAAAGAGAGCTTGGGGCAATATCACTTCATATCGGAACTAGACTATCAACATTATCTTTTGTTCAATACGGCCAATTACTTGATACTGCCACAATCCCTGGAGGCGGGTTTAATTTATCTAACGATCTATCTATTGGATTATCGTTAGATAAATTAATTGCGGAAGAATTAAAACTATCTTATGGAACAACAACATTAGACATTGGGTCAGCCGATTTGGAATTCGAAGATAGTAATGGTGTTTTAACCAAGGTAGACCGAGTACAAATGATTAACTTACTAAAGGAAAGATTAACTGAAATTCTAACAACAGCTAAATCATATATAGAAGCTAAAGGGTATGACGTAATGCCTCCTGGAGGACTCGTAATATCAGGTGGATCCAGTAAATTGGATGGCCTAGCGAATTTAGCTCAACAGATTTTTCAATGCCCCGTTAGAATCGGGATTCCAAGAGGTGTAGAAAGAATTATTGCAGAAATTAACACTCCTTCTTGGTCGACCGCGGTAGGCGCATTAAATTGTAATAGTATCCCCAGTGAAGAAGAGCCTAAAAATCTGATACTCGAACTATTCAATTACCTGAGAATACAGCAAAAAAGACAACCAGCTAAACAAGTCAATCATAATACAGAATTACAGGAACTAAAGCATCAGAACGGGGAGGTCGTTTTATCAAAATAATTAATCCAGTCAACATCAATAATTTGAATTATTAGGAAAGGATCAAATAATGTCTCTAGATAATGAAATGGATAGTTTAGTATCAATTAAAGCTTTCGGGGTAGGCGGAGGAGGTAGTAACGCCGTATCAAGAATGGCCCAAGACGCATCTGCTAGTGTCGAATATATAGCTGTGAACACAGATGCGCAGGCCCTTCTGAAAGCGACAACTCCTATTAAACTTAGAATAGGTGATCAATTAACCAGAGGATTAGGAGCTGGTGGTGATCCTGAAATCGGAGCCGACGCTGCTGAAGAAAGTCGAGATGATATTTATGAAGTAGTAAAAGGTGCCGATATGGTTTTTATAGCAGCTGGAATGGGTGGCGGAACTGGAACCGGAGCGGCTCCAATCATTGCCCAAATCGCTAAGGAAAGCGGGGCTCTTACAATCGGAATCGTAACCAAACCTTTCGGATTTGAAGGGCAAAGAAGAGCAAGGCAAGCTGAACAAGGTATCGCTAAAATGCATGATGCTGTAGACAGTTTAATCGTAATACCAAACGAAAGGTTACTCCAAGTAGCTGGGGCTGAAGCTTCATGGAAAGATGCTTTCGGGTTGGCTGATGACATATTAAGAAGTGGCGTCCATGCTATCTCGCAATTAGTCACTGTACCGGGAGAAATTAACTTAGATTTTGCAGATATTAGAAGTGTTATGTCGAATTCTGGCCAATCTATAATGGCAATCGGAGAAGGGCGTGGTACCACTAGAGCAGTAGATGCCGCAAGATCAGCGATCGAAAATCCGTTGCTGGAAGTTGATATAACAGGTGCTACAGGGGTTCTATTCAGTATAACTGCAGGGCCAGATCTTGCTTTATCTGAAATACATGAAGCTGCTGCTGTAATAGCAAGTGCAGTAGACCCAGACGCAAATATTATATTTGGAGTAGTTCCTGATGACAAAATGGTAGACAACGACATACGTCTTACACTTATCGCAACTGGCTACGAAGCTAACACTCCAAGTGAGGAAGCAGTAGTAGATGAAATATTACAACAGGCTTTAGGAGATGGAGATTTTGACTTACCTCCCTTCTTAAGGCGAAAAGGAAGGATAGTCCACTAAATTGACAATAAACTCCCTTTAATCCCCTACCCCCATATTTAGGCGCAGGTGCAGATTCCCCCCATCAACAATCTGTTCCTGCGCCTAATCTTATTCTCTAAGGTTAATATCTTATTTAAATAAGCATTTATGGATTCATAGCTTATAAGTTTTATACAATGCTAAATTCGAGGAAGGGTAAACTGAACATCTTCGTCAACCGCCTTTAAAGTAGTGAAAACAGGATTGCCTCGTGACTCTAAAAATTTAATAACTTCAGAAACTAAGCTCTCAGGGGTAGATGCCCCTGAGGTAATCCCTACGGTTTTAATATTTTCTAACCAACTAGCGTCAAGGTCGTCAATACTCGTGATTAAATATGATTCACAGCCTGTAACTTCAGCAACTTCACGTAACCTCTGGGAATTTGAACTATTATCAGCGCCCAAAACCAATACCAAATCAACTTCTCGTGCAAGCAATTTAACTGCATCTTGGCGATTTTGTGTAGCAAAGCAAATATCAGATCTTGCAGGCTTCACCATTCTTGGAAACCTGCGTTCCAGTGCTTCTAAAATTTCCTTCGTATCATCAACACTTAAAGTTGTTTGGCTAATAACTGCTATTTTAGCAGGATCTACAACTTCAACTGACATCGCCTCTTCTATAGACCCAACTAGCAGCATATTTTCTGGAGCCTCACCCATCGTTCCAATAACTTCATCATGTCCTTCATGACCAATTAAAATAATCGTGTAGTTCTCTTTAGCATACCTAATAGCTTCTAAATGAACTTTCGTTACTAAAGGGCAAGTTGCATCAATTATATCCAATGATCTATTTCCAGCTGATTGTTTAACTATCGGAGAAATTCCGTGAGCACTAAAAATAACTCTGGACCCTTTAGGGATATGTGTGACTTCTTCGACAAAAATTGCACCTTTGCCTTCTAATTCTTTAACAACAAACGGATTATGAACTATTTGCCTTCTGACGTATATTGGCTTCCCATATAATTCAAGCGCTTTCTCAACAGAATCTATTGCACGTATTACACCTGCGCAAAATCCTCTGGGCTCTGCCAAAATCACTTTAGTAATCATATAATTGACTCAATACTAAGGATCAATATGTAAGCAGTCAAATTTTTATTGCTGCACCTGACACATTTAAGCTGTAGACTAGGATGGTAAATATATACTTTAAACTTTTAAGAGGTTAGATCTGTGAAATATATTAGGACTATTGGAGAGCTGCCAAAAAATATAGATACAATTATTACTGCATTTTCTGGCTGGTCAGACGCGGGAGATGCTGCAACAGGATCCGTAAAATATATCGTAAAAGAGCGAGATGCTAAGTTAATAGCAAATTTTGAACCTGAAGATTTTTATGATTTTACACAGAATCGTCCCCTAGTAAGCGTTAATGGATCAGGGATTAGGAATTTAACATGGCCCGAAAATAATTTCTATTTAGCACCAGGCAATACAGAAAAGTCCCCTTTATTACTTTTTACTGGAACCGAACCAAACCTGAAATGGAATAGCTTCTCTAACGCATTTCTCGACGTTGTGGAATTATGTAACGTAAAAGAAATCATAACTTTAGGTTCTCTTCTTAACGCAGTGCCTCATACACGAAGATCAAAGGTTAATGGATCTTCTAGCTCAATCAAAGTAAGAAAAATAATGGACCAACTACAAATGGTTAACGGCGGCTCCTATGAAGGACCCACTGGCATAGGATCCGTAATAATACAATCAGCAGTAGAACGTGGCCTTGAGCACTCTGGGTTTTGGGGACATGTACCACACTATATTCAAACTGCTCCAAACCCCATCGTTATAGAATCAATCCTAGATAGTTTAAAAAGAGTTTTTGGTATATCAATGGATCTAAAAAAACTTCAAGGCCAGTCTGCCGCGTTCATTGAACGCTGCGAGGAAGCAATAAAAGAAGATCCGTCTATCGAAGAATATGTAACCCGCTTAGAAAAATATTTTGATGATGTCATAGATAATGAGGATATTCCATTTTTGGAAAACAGAGAACCTTCTTCTACTGGAACAAATACCCCCATTACCGATTTCCCTAATCCTGAAGATCTACTAGAAGATCTAGAGGATTTTTTAAGAAATAAACGAGATACTGAGCAATAGTTTCTTTTAACCGCAATTTAGCGTAGATATAGTAGATTATTACTAGAATATCTTCTAACCTTTTTATAACATATCTATATAACGGGGTGTAGCGCAGTGGTAGCGCGCTTGTTTTGGGAACAAGAGGTCGCCAGTTCGACCCTGGCCACCCCGACCATTTATAAAAAACGTATGCTCTAAAAATTTGACCTTATGACTCTCGATTATTTTTTTATCTTATCTTGTTTAGGTTTTTTGACTGCTTTTTTTGCATCCTGACCTTTACTCATCGAATCCTCCCTTTCTATATTTTATAAATCACTAAATTTGAGAATACCTTCTCTGTTTTAAATAATAAACAAAACCTAGTATGCATACACTAAAAACTATAACTGAGGATACTGCAAATGGAGACCGGGTTAGCGGGCCAAAAATCTCAGCCAAATAACCACTCAATAATGATCCAATTATCACGCCTCCTGAATAAACTCCATAAAAAATGCCAAAGGCTAACCCTCTTTTAGGCAAAGGCGCGGAATCAGCTACAAGTGCTGTTGTAGCTGGGAAAAGCACCCCGAAGCCCAGTCCATACACTGCCATTCCCAAAATGATCCCTGAGAACTCTGAAACTAGTGACAACAGAAATAAACCAAAACTAATTAGTAAAAGTCCTAATATAATAAACGGAAGTCTCCCATATGTATCACTTAATTTTCGTAACGGGCTTATCATAGCAATCATTGCCACAATTGCATAAATGGTAAATACTGTACCTGATTTAGAAGCAGAAAGTCCTAAGACATCTAATGAAATCGGAAGGTGGGTAACTAATGTTCCCAGCCCAACTGTAAATGCCAATACGCTCATTGAAGAAGTAATTAAATCAAATCGATTAATCATCTCAAGAGATTTAGTTCCACGGCCATTTTGAGAACCTTTATTATTGCTTGGAGTAATCTTTTCTATTGTCTCAGTCGAGAAATACCAAAACACAGTAACAGCAATTAACATCATGATCGCAGCACTAACAAAAACTGGCTGCTGGCTAAATTTATCGGTTACAATCCCTGCAAACATTGGTCCAACAATAGCTGCAATTGCAATAAAAGCCGCACTCACACCCATAACATTAGCTCGACTATCCTTTGTACTCGCATCACCAATTAACGCAAAGGAGCCTGGGGTCAAACTAGATGAAGCCAAGCCGTGAAATATTCTGGCAATGAATAACGTGTTTGCTGTGTTCGCTAATGCATATCCTAACAATGACCCTGAAGTTACCAAGGCCCCTATTAGAATTGGTAATCTTCTGCCTATTCTGTCTAAAAGTAATCCTGAAAAAATATTCCCTACCAAATTGGTAGCCGAGTAAGCTGCCATAATAATTCCAACAAAAGTTGGTGAAGCACCTAATTGCTTAGCGTAAGGTGCAACAATTGGAAATTGAATGAAAAGATCTAAAAACACGACAAATATTATAATTCTCGAAGATAACAGATTACTTCTATTCTCTTTTGCTTCTATCACACTGCTTACAGCCATTAATTTTACCTGTCATATATACAAAAATTATGATTTACCATAGTTTATTGAGTACTTTATAATATCCAAATTACCATCTAGGCTGGCTAAAAATTAAAGTCTAAATCAAAGATCTGGATTGCCCGCCATCGATATTAATGCACGCACCTGTCAATATACCAGCGTTATTAGACGAAAGATATGCTACTAGGTCTCCAACTGGCTCTGGCCAGCCAAATTTCCCCATGGGCAAGTTTTGTTCAATAAATTTTTCCAAGTCTTCAGGTTTTTGGTTCTTCTGAAATTTGTCCCAACTACCACCTGGAAAAGATATAGACCCCGGAGCTACGCAATTTACCAAAATTCCATCTTTTGCATAAGTCAAAGCAGTATTTTTTGTCAAAGCAATTAGCGCAGCTTTGGTTGTCATATAAGCTACACCTCCTCCATGTTCGCGGCCCCATATAGATGCGATATTTATTATCCTGCCCCATTCAGCTGATTGCATATCAGGAATAACTAAACGGCTCATGTGAATGGCTGACATCAAATTCAAATCGACTAAGCTACTCCAATCTTCGTCGGTCGTCGATACTATGTTCCCTCTACGACTACCTCCTGCATTATTAATCAAGATATCGATTGAACCATATAACTGTGTTGCTTGGTCATATAAGCTTTCACACTCTTCCTTGTTGGAAACATCAGCAACAAACCCTTTTACATCCTCTGTAATTTTCTTCAGCTCAACAACTGTATTATCTAAACCTTCTTGCGTACGAGCGCAAATAACAACTCTTGCTCCTTCTTTAGCTAAACTGATTGCAGATTGTTTGCCAAGGCCTCTGCTCCCGCCTGTTATTAAAGCCACTTTCCCCTGAATACCAAGTTCCATTCGTCTAACACCTTTCTAAATTACTAATAACAGTTATTACATACTCAAATCTTTTTTTCCATCACCTTCTTAGCAACAGAGACTACACGATTAGCATCGGGCACATATAATGATTCCAATGCTTGGCTATATGGCACAGGAGTATGTGGTGCTGTAACCATTCGAGGGGCAGCTTTTAGATCTTTAAATCCTTTTTCCGCTACCATAGAAATAATATCACTAGCCATACCGCATCTTGGATTATCTTCATCAACAACAATAAGAGCCCCTGTTTTTCTGACCGATTCCAAAATAGTAGAGTCATCGATTGGAGAAAGGCTCAGAAGATCGACAACTTCCACGTCAATTCCTTGGGATTCAAGAATATTAGCCGCTTCCATACATACTGAAGTCATATATGAAATACCAACAAGCGTTATATCATAACCTTTTCTCATAACTCTAGCCTTACCAATCGGCAATTCATACGGTTCTTCAGGTACAACTGATGAAACATTCAAGAGTTTTTTATGATCACAGAAGATAACTGGATCATTATCATTTATAGCTGATTGAAGTAATCCTTTAGCAGTATACGCATCAGATGGTGCCAGTACTTTGATCCCAGGTAGATGAACCAACAGGGAATAAATAGATTCAGAATGCTGTGCACCCCAACCTACTCCAGCTCCCATACGCGTAATTACAGTCAACGGAATATCTACCTGCCCGCCTAACATATACTTAATTTTAGAAGCATTATTCAATAGCTGATCCATACAGACTCCAACGAAGTCGATAAACATTAATTCAACTATAGGGCGCATTCCAACCGCTGCAGAACCAATAGCAGCTCCTATAAAAGCTGCTTCTGAAATTGGAGTGTCTAAAACACGTAACTCTCCAAATTCCGTAAATAAGCCTTGTGTAGAGCGAGAAGGTGGGCCCCAAGCATCTGAAAATCCCAAATCAGATCTTCCTGCAGCTCCCACAATATCTTCTCCCATAATAAAAACTTTCTCATCCTGTCTCATTGAATAAGTAATAGCTTCTTTTTGAGCTTCAGAATATCGTAACTTTCTTCCTTGCTGGGGAGCAAAAAGGCCAGTTGTATTTTCATTGATCACGGATACCTCCAACATCCAATTGATTCATTGGATAACTCGAATAGACATCTGAAAAAAGATCTAACTTATCTGGCTGAGGGGATCTTTTTGCGAAATCAACAGCCTCATCAAGACTCTTATCTATATCTATATCTATATTATCAATTTCATAATCAGTTACTTGGTTTTCTTCTCTAATCTTTGTTTTAAAGTTACTTATTGGGTCACGCTCTCTCCACTGATTCTCTTCAGATGTCAGTCTATACCTTAGAGGGTTATCTCCTGCAAAGTGACCTTCGTATCGATAGGTTTTTGCTTCAATAAAAGTAGGGCCTCCGCCTGATCGAGCCCTATTAATAGCTATATTTGCCGCTTTATAAACTTCTATTATATCCATACCATCAACTATGGTTGATGGTATGTCATATCCTTGTGCTCTAACAGCAACATCTTTAACAGACATCGCATAATCAGATGGTGTTGCTTGAGCATATAAATTATTCTCACAAACAAAAATTACTGGCAGTTTCCAGATTGAAGCAAGGTTCATCGACTCATGAAGAACTCCTTGATTTGCAGCACCATCACCAAAAAAAGAAACTGCTACTTGGTCAGATCCCGTTATTTTTGCCTTTAGTGCAGCTCCGCATGCTAGCGGTATGCTAGAGCCTACAATACCATTAGCTCCAATCATACCAACAGCGAAGTCAGCTACATGCATTGACCCTCCTTTGCCTCGATTAGCTCCTCCAGAGCGACCAAAAATCTCTGCCATCATAGAACGAATAGCCACTCCTTTTGCTATAGAATGCCCATGCCCTCGATGTGTGCTGGTTAAATAATCATCATTGCTTAAATTAGCACATACTCCAGCTGCTACGGCTTCTTGTCCCGCAGAAGAGTGAAGTAGGCCTACTAGCTTATTTTCAACAAGTTCTTCAGTTGCTCTATTCTCAAATTTCCGGATCGTACTCATAGTTCGATATAAATCTAATAGACTGTTTTTTGATAAATCCAAAGTGCTAAATCTCTGTGCTTATGATAATCATTCAAATTCCATTCATTATATAAATCATATTAGTAATTTCTTTGATTAGTCTAACATATTGGTTATATGGTACGGTCTTTATTATGATATTGAATGCAGATCTTGGTGAAGAGCACAAAATTCTAAGGCAAGAAGTAAAATCTCTTGTTAAAAAAGAAGTAGCTCCCCGAGCCTACGAAATAGACCAAGATCGTGAATACCCTGAAGACATATTTAAGCTGTTTGCAAAAAATGGGCTTCTTTCAGTTTGCCTCCCTGAAAATCTAGGAGGCACAGGGATGGGAACCCTAGCTTTAGCGATCGCCGTAGAAGAGGTGGCGCGAGCATGCGCATCATCTGCACAAATTCTAGTTCTTTCTGCATTAACAACTTGGCCGCTAAGGTTAAAAGGCAATACAACCCTTCAACAGAAATATATACCGAAAATTTCTAATGGCACAATAAGAGGAGCATTCGCGTTAACAGAACCTAATGCCTCTTCAGATCTCTCTACCATGGTCACAAAAGCAGTAAAAAAGAACAATTCATATACCATCCACGGTGAAAAAGATTTTATTTCTGGCTCACTTAATTCTAATTATTTTATAGTTTTTGCTAAGACCGATAAAGAGAATATGAGCGCCTTTATTATTGAAACACCAGACCCCAATATTGTCTTTTTAAGAAGAGATGAAGGGATGGGAATAAAGGGTATTCCTCATTGTGATTGGGCATTTGATGGAGTCAATATAGAATCTAGTGGGCTCTTAGGAAACGAAGGGGATGGCAAAGAAATAGCAAGGCTAAGTATGAATGCAATTCAACCTTTATTAGCAGCAAGAGGGTTAGGCACAGCTGAAGAGGCACTATCTTTCTCCAGGGATTATTCAACCACAAGAAAGATATATCAAGGCCTCTTATCTGATCTGCAAATACTCCAATTATATATGGCTGAAATGGCTGTCAATATCGAAGCCACTAGGTTGCTAACATACCAGGCTGCAAAATTAGTAGACCAAAATCTATTTTATCAAGAGGAAAATGTATCTTACATAAATATGGCAAAAATCTTTTCAGCGCAAACTGCTATAAATACTACAGATAAAGCAATGCAAATAGCTGGAGGGCATGGATATATGGAAGTGCATCCTCTTGAAAGAATGTATAGAGATGCTAGGCATCTGAAATTATATATGGGAACCGATGAAGTTCTTAAACTACGAGTCGCTTCGGCTTTTCTAGATACAGGTTTAGATTTAGGTAGATCTATAGCTCGACAATCAACTGAAGAGAGAGCAAAAAGAGAAACACGCTAGTACACCAAATTTTATTATGCAAAAGAGTCTATCAAGTACTTTTTTATACTACATATTTATCAAATAAAATAAATATGCTTTACCCTGTATTGGCAATGATAGTAATGACTGGTAAACTCCATATATAAACGAGATAAAAGAGGAGAAAAAATGCCAGATACAATTATTTCACAAGACGTAGACTTAGTTGGTGGATATATGGCCCGCCCGATGGCAGAAGGCAAATATCCAGCAATAGTAATTATCCAAGAATGGTGGGGCTTAGACGAACATATTAGAGATGTAACAAGGCGATTTGCACGAGAAGGCTACATTGCATTAGCACCAGATTTATATCATGGAGAAATCACAAACGACCCTCAACAGGCAGGAAAATTTGCTGGAAGCCTGGACCGTTCAAGGGCAGTAAGAGACACACAAGCTGCAATGAATTACCTGAAGGATTCAGAATATAGTAATGGTAAAATGGGCGTTATTGGATACTGCTTAGGCGGAGGAGTTTCTCTCTTAACAGCTTGCAGTGATAGCATTGATGCAGGGATCGTTTATTATGGGGGATTACCTAATCCACTAGACTTACTAGATAATATTCAAGCACCTATTCTTGCTGTATATGGCGAGGACGAAGGTGAAAAAGCCAATGAGCTAGAAAAAGAACTCCAAGCCAGAAACAAAAGCGTAGATAAGCACATTTATGCTGGAGCTGGACATGGTTTCTTCAATGATACTGGTGGAAATCACAATGCAGATGCAGCTGCAGATGCATGGACTAAAACATTGGCGTTCTTGAAGACTAACGTGTAGATAGAATTACGATGCCAGATACAATTGTAACGGAAGATGTTCATCTAGTTTCAGGATACATGGCAAGGCCCATTGAGAATGGTTCTTATCCATCTATCATTATTCTACAAGAATGGTGGGGACTAGATGAACATATACGTGATGTAACAAGACGCTTTGCGCGAGAAGGGTATTTAGCCTTAGCGCCAGATTTATACCATGGTTCTATAACTGATGATCCAGAGCAAGCAAGATCTATGAGCTCCGGGTTAGATAGGTCAAGAGCAACGCGTGATGTTATTTCAGGGATTGATCACCTGTTAAACCATGACATGTCCAACGGTAAGATATATACCATTGGTTATTGCATGGGGGGCGGTATATCTATATTAGTGGCGTGTAACAGGAAAGTTAATGGAGCCATTGTTTACTACGGTGGCCTACCAAATCCAGAAGACCAACTGGACAATTTACAATCCCCAGTCCTTGGCATTTTTGGCAGCGATGAGACAGACAGAGCAACAAGCCTAGAAAATGCATTGAAGGCTAGAGGTAAAGAAAGCGATATCCATATTTATGAAGGTGCACAACACGCATTCTTTAATGATAGCTGGGAAGAAAGATATGACTCTGAAGCTTCATCCGATTCATGGGTGAAAGTACTGAATTTCCTAAACAAAAATAGCTAAATATAAATCCGTTTATATTTAATTACGAAACACGATTTAACAAGTACTCACCGGTAAGAAAAAATACGTCTCTATTCTCTTTTGACACTTCTAAATCATTAACCAACTTCACAGCTTTATCCCAATGTAATTCAGCCTGGTCCATGCAAAATTCCCTAGCGCCAATAGAGTTTAGTAAAGACACAACTTCTGCAATATTACTCTCTGGGAGATCATTATTATAGAAATCTCTCAATATTTCTGATTGCCGAGAATCCTGATGATTCAATCCATATACAATAGGTAAACTCTTCTTACCTTGCTGAAGATCGATGGCAATTTGTTTGCCAGTTTCCACTCCGCCCCAAATATCTAAGACATCATCAATAATCTGGTAGGCTAATCCTAATTCGATTCCAATTGAACCAAATATCTCACTACGTACTGATCTTCCTTCAGCAATAACAGCGCCCATTTCAAAAGCACATCTGAATGCAGATGCGGTCTTGTTCTTAATCATCAATTGATACTCAGATAATGTAACTTCAGATTGGTCTTGAAATTGTAAGTCAGTATACTGACCTTCACACAAAGAGAGGCAAGTTTGATCTAGTAATTTTCCTGCATGAAAAATACGTTCTGCTGAAACACCTAGTTCTTCCATCTCGAACAAAATTAATCGTGAAAGAGCATACATCCCATCACCTGCATTAATAGCTTGAGAAGGGTTCCATTTTCTCCATACAGTTTCCCTACCTCTTCTTAATATACTCTCATCTTGAATATCATCATGAATTAATGAAAAATTATGTAGTAATTCTAATCCCACAGCAGCAGGTAAAGCCAAAGATGGTTCACCATCACAAATTTCTACAGCTAATAACATTAAAGATGGTCTTACGTATTTACCTGGGACTGAAAGCTTATTCCCTTCCCATCCTAGTTGGTGTCTCATCATTGAATATAATTCATGATCTTTCCCTTCAAAAAGATCAGTCAAATAATTATTAAAATCCTGCTTATATCGATTTAAGGTAATAGGAATATCTTTACTCATCCTCATTTAACCGATAGGTCGCGTTCTTCATTTAGAAGATCATCAACAGTAATATCTAGAAATTCGATTATTTCCTCTTGTGTAATAATACCTTCCCTCAAGATACGTGGTAATGGGCTGGTCAAGTCGAGTATTGTGGATGATGATCTCAAGCTATCTTCCTCATTACCAATAGCATAATCCAGAAAAATTCCTAGCTTCTCATAAGCATCCTCGGGTGAGACAGCTTCAGGAAATCCTGATCGGTTCGCACTAGTACCGACTATAGGCCCACCAAATTCTTTAATTAAATTTAAAGCCACCTCATTGTCAGGCATACGAACGGCTATTGTATTCTGACCACCAGACACTATATTAGGGACTTTAGAATTCTTTAAAAGAACAATCGTTAGAGCCCCCGGCCAAAACTTCTTCATCAATTTAAGCGCTGTTGGAGGAATAGATTCAGCAAGAATTAAGACTTGTTCTGGTTCATTCACAAGGATTGGCAATCCATTCTTCTCATCTCGATTCTTGGCTTTATATATTCGAGACACTGCCTCTTCATTAAAAGGATCTACTCCCAACCCGTAAACTGTATCTGTTGGGAAAGCGACCATACCGCCTGTTTTCAAAATAATAGCAGCTGTACGAATTTCGGCATCTTTTTTACTTTTCAATTGATCCATCTTAAGTGTATTCCCCTTTGTTCTTGACCGAGTATATCACGCAAGATAACCTAATCAGTAATCAGCAATATAACTGTATATTACGATACGAGAATAAAGATAAATACCAATGCAAAAAGAGAATGTTCCTGCTACTAAGAGACCTTTACTAATAATCGACTTCGGATCCCAATACAGTATGCTTATTGCAAGGCGTATACGGGAATTAGAAGTGTATTGTGAAGTACTTCCCGCCTCAACTAATTTGCAATCTATTACGTCTCTAGACCCTATAGGGATCATCCTTTCGGGAGGACCGGCAAGCGTGTATGAAGAAAACGCTCCTTTAACCTCTCTTGAACTATTAGAATCTTCGATACCTATACTTGGTATATGCTATGGAATGCAATTGATTGTTCATCAGTTGGGAGGTTCAGTATACCCCTCAAAAGCCAGAGAATATGGAAAAGCACAACTTTCGAAAACAACCAATAAATCTATCCTTTTTGAAGGAATACCTAAGGAAATGCAAGTTTGGATGAGTCACGGAGATAAAGTGGAAACCCTTCCTAAAGGATTCAACATTATTGCTGAAACAAATAATTCACCATTCGCAGCTACCTCTAATAATAATAATAAGTTTGGTATCCAATTCCACCCAGAAGTTGTTCACACTCCGGTGGGAAAACAAATCTTGGAAAATTTTGTGTTTAAAATCTGTAAAGCCTCAAGAAACTGGTCCGCAGACCAATTTATTCAAGAAAGTATTAAGAAAATCAGAGACCAAGTAGGGCACAACCAGGTTATATGTGGGCTATCAGGTGGAGTAGATTCAGCTGTAGCAGCATCGTTAGTGCACAGAGCCATTGGAAATAAACTCACATGTATTTTTGTAGATAATGGTTTACTAAGAAAATATGAAGCTGCCCAAATTATAAAAACTTTTAAAGAGACTATGGAAATCCCATTGGTTCATGTAGAGGCTGGTAATAGTTTTCTAGCAAAACTAACTGGAGTGACTGATCCTGAACAAAAAAGAAAAATAATTGGAAACGAATTTATAAATGTTTTTGAACAAGAAGCTACAAAACTTGGCAACTCAAAATTTCTTGTGCAAGGAACCACTTACCCTGATGTAATAGAAAGCATGGCTGATGATAACGGCACAGGAGCAGTGATTAAATCTCACCATAATGTAGGAGGATTACCTGATAATATGAATCTCGGCCTGGTAGAGCCAGTTCGGAATTTATTCAAAGACGAAGTCAGGTTGGTTGGTCAAGCTTTAGGGTTACCTGAACATATCGTATGGAGGCAACCGTTCCCTGGGCCAGGTTTAGCAATTAGAATATTAGGTGAAATTACTTTACAAAAACTTCAAACGTTAAGAGATGCTGATCTCGTTGTCACAGAAGAAATTGAGAAAGCAAACTTAACTCGGAAGATATGGCAATCATTTGCTGTTCTAACAAGCTCAAAAACCGTTGGAGTCATGGGAGACGACAGAACTTACGAGAATGTAGTAGCGATCAGATCAGTCTCTAGTGAAGATGCCATGACTGCTGACTGGTCCCGGCTTCCCTACGAAGTACTAGAAACTATATCAAGTAGAATCATAAACGAAGTACCAAACGTAAACAGAGTCGTTTACGATATAACATCAAAACCGCCAGGTACGATCGAGTGGGAGTAGATTCCATCTACTAATCTATTGTTTATAAACGTTTTAAAAGAAAGGATTTCAGAATGATTACCCGCTACACCAGCTCGAAAGCGACAGAACCAGCTCCGGAGCTTTGGTCTAACTGCATTGTGTGCGATGGCATCGCATACATTTCCGGCTTGACATCGCGAAATGCCGATGGCGTGACCATCGACGGAATAGATGAATACGAGCAAACCAAAATCATCTTCGAGAAACACAAGGCGTTGATTGAGGCCGCTGGCGGCAAGATGGCGGACTTTACCAAGCTCACCATTTTTGTCACGCGCATTCAGAACAACAAAAAGGTATGGAAGGCCAGGGCCGAGTTTTTTGAAGGCGATTTCCCTGCCTGTTCCCTAGTCGAAGTCTCGAACCTAGCCGGGCCCGACATCTACGTGGAAATTGAAGGTATCGCCCATATTGGAAAAGGCGCCCGTTAAGGAAGTTTCTAACCTCTTTTAGGAAAGAAGTGAAAGATTTCGTTGCCAATGGGCTACTTAGTGTGCAGTGATGAGAACTGCAAGTTACTTATATGATTTTAAGTATTAAATGGGAACAAATTTCTGAAATGGAAAAATTAAAACATGAACACTGCAACTAATTTTTTTTCTGTACTCCAACTCCCTGCCGGTTGGTGGAAAAAATTGGTTCTATTTGGGCTGTCTGCTTTTTTTATCAATGCAGGAGTAGATCATTTCATTAATCCAGACTTTTATTTATCCATTATGCCTCCAGCTTTCCCATTGCATACTGAGGCCGTTTACATCAGTGGTTTTTTTGAAGTGCTAGGAGGCATATGTGTTTTGATTCCTCGCCTGCGCAAAATAGCTAGTTGGGGATTAGTTGCTCTGCTAGTTGCCGTTTATCCTGTTAATATTTATATGGCTATTACACCTGAGAATTTTCCTGATGTCCCAGTTGCATTGCTTTATGTTCGTTTATCATTCCAATTCATTTTTTTCTATTGGGCTTACTCAGTAACACAGCCTGATTATAAATTAGCTGATCAAAAGGCTTAATTTAGTCATTGAATGGAAATAAACTTATCAGTAAGAAAGTATTTATCCATCAAGAGTCATATAATAAAAGAAAATATGTATGCATTTTGGACTTTGATTAATGAGTAAAATAATGATCGTTGGCAGCGGTGGGAGAGAGAATGCTATTGCATGGAAAATAGCGCAAAGCCCTAATGCAGATGATCTATGGTTAGCCCCCGGAAACGGTGGTTCCGAACAATTTGGGGAGCGACTTAAAATTAAGGCAAACAACATTGAAGGTTTAGTATCTGAAGCAAAAAAACTGCGCCCAGATTTAGTTTTTGTGGGGCCAGAAGAACCATTATCTCTAGGGCTTATTGATTATCTAAATGCTGAAAATATAAATGCAATTGGGCCCACAAAAGTAGGATCACAAATAGAAACGAGCAAGATTTTTGCTAAGGCTTTGATGGATGAAGCCGGGATACCAACAGCTAAATGGTCCATCTTCACTAATTTCAGAGCTGCTAAGGAGCACATTCTGAAAAATCCAATTCCGATCGTTATTAAAGCAGATGGATTAGCATCTGGCAAAGGTGTTTCTGTATGTAATTCTAGAGAAGAGGCTATTAAATTCATTGAACAGGCTATGGTAGAGAAAATTTTTGGCTCTGCAGGTGAAAAAATAATCATAGAAGAAGCTTTATCAGGCAGAGAAGCAAGTATATTTGTTCTTTGCGATGGAGAAAATTTTAGTGTCACAGTGCCAGCCTGTGATTATAAGAGAGTTGGAAACGAAGACACCGGACCTAATACAGGAGGAATGGGAAGCTACAGCCCGCCAGAGTTCCTAAACCCTTCAGACCTTGATAATATTACCGAAACAATCATAAAACCAACTTTAAAAACGCTAACTAACCGTGGAATCAAATACAAAGGAATTCTATATATAGGCTTAATGATGACGGATACCGGGCCTAAAGTTCTTGAATATAACTGCAGAATGGGAGATCCGGAAACCCAAGTTGTGCTACCCAGATTAAATACCGATATCCTATCAGTATTTGAAGCAATAACAACACAATCTTTATCAGGCTTAAAAACTGAATGGAGCCCAGAAGTATCTGTAGGGGTAGTATTAGCATCTGCTGGATACCCTGCATCCCCAGAAACTGGGAAGCCTATTTCTGGCCTAAATAATATTGCTTCGGATGTAATTGCTTTTCATTCTGGCACTGAAAAAAAAGACGACGTATTACTAACAACCGGTGGACGAGTGATGACGCTTGTGGCAACAGGAAGAAATATTACTGAAACTCGAGAGAAATTATATAAGGAAATAGAAAAAATTCATTTTGAAGGTATGCAATATAGATCTGATATTGCAAAAAGAGCAGAATTAATAGTATGAGAAAGAGGTAGACTCAATGACCTTAGTAGGAATAGTTCTGGGCAGTACGTCTGACGAAAAATACGTAACTGAAACACAAGAAATACTCGATTCACTTGGAATTAATTATGAGACTACAGTCTTATCCGCTCATAGAAAACCTAAGCAAACAGCTGAATACGCTGAGTCAGCAGAACAGCGGGGATTAGAAATACTAATTGGATTAGCAGGAGCAGCAGCTGCACTTCCAGGGACTTTAGCAGCTTTAACAAGCTTACCAGTTATTGGAGTTCCGTTACCAAGCTCTGATTTGAAAGGGGTTGATTCATTGTATAGTATAGTTCAAATGCCTCCAGGTGTACCGGTAGCTGCAGTCGGTATTGGTAGTATGGGAGCCCGGAATGCGGCTTATTTAGCAGCAAGTATATTAAGTATTAAACATGAATCCATAAGAACAAGATATAAAAAATTCCGCCAGAATCAATCCAGTAATTAACAGGAGCTAGATAAGAATGATCGATAGATATGCACTACCCCAGATGAAGAATATATGGAGTGATGAAAATAAATTTAACAGGTGGTTAGACGTCGAGATAGCTGTATGCGAATCTTGGGTAAATGAAGGCCGGATACCAAAATCAGAACTAGAAGCTATAAAAAAAGCCAAATTCAGTATGCCTTTATGGGAAACTGCTTTCAAAAGAACTAAGCATGATGTCACTGCTTTTCTAGAATCTATTGCAGCTAGTATAGGGCCCGAAAGCAGGTTTATACATCTAGGATTAACAAGCAGCGACGTTTGGGACACAGCTACTGGGTTACAATTAAAACAATCTGCAGAAATAATCCTTGAAAGATTAGATACTTTCGAAAAAGTACTGACCAAACAAGCAATTACTCATAAAAACACACTAATGGTCGGCCGAACTCATGGAGTACATGCGGAACCAACCACTTTTGGTTTTAAATTAGCTCTATGGGTAGAGGAAATTAGGCGGAACAGAGAAAGATTAATTAATGCAAAAGAAATTATTTCTGTTGGGAAAATATCTGGAGCAGTAGGAACTCACGCCACATTACCACCTCAAGTTGAGTTGGATGCTTGTAAAATTCTAGGATTAAAAGCAGAACCGATTTCAAGCCAAATCGTACCCAGGGATAGGCATGCACAGTTCATTACTACTTTAGCTTTGATTGCTGCTTCCCTAGAAAAATTTGCAACCGAAATTAGATCATTACAAAAAACAGAAGTGCTTGAGGTTGAAGAACCATTTGGCGAAGGGCAAACCGGATCATCGGCGATGCCCCATAAAAGAAACCCTGAATTATCTGAACGGGTTTGTGGCCTTGCAAGGTTAGTAAGAGGATTTTCAACAACTGCACTTGAAAATGTAGCGCTGTGGCACGAAAGAGATATATCACACTCCTCAGCTGAAAGATTAATACTCCCTGATGCATGTATGGCGTTAGACTATATGTTTTATATATTTACTGATGTTATTGAAAACTTACAAATCCACGAGGATACAATGTTGGAAAATATGGAAAAAACAAATGGCCTTCTTTTTTCGCAACGGATATTACTAAACCTTATTGATAAAGGGTTATCAAGAACAGATGCATATAAAATTGTCCAAGATTCGGCGACAGTATCATGGAAAGAGAAAACTGATTTCCGCACTCTAATAGGTTCAAACTCCACAGTACAGAAGCACATACCTGAAAAGGAGTTACTAGAGCTCTTCGACTATAATTATTACACTAGGTATATAGACGATTCGTTCAAAAGAATAGGTCTATAAAAAACAGCCCCGATACTAAATGATCGAGACTGTTTTTTCATTAACTCTATTTTTCTAATAACCTATACCCTTAAGCATGCAACCCAATGATCATTTCCAACATTTCGAAATTCAGGGTCTTCTTCTGAACATTGATCAATAGCTATCGGACAACGCGTGTGAAAACGACATCCACTAGGAGGGTCTATAGGACTAGGAACATCTCCTTCTAAGACTATTCTGTCCCTCGTCCTTTCAACTACTGGATCAGGGATAGGTACAGCCGATAATAATGCTTTTGTATAAGGGTGAAGCGGGTTCTCGTATAGTTCATCTCGAGTAGCAATTTCAACAATCTTACCTAGATACATAACAGCTATACGATCACTTATATGCCTCACAACTGATAAGTCATGAGCTATAAACATATAGGTTAGACTAAACTGTTCCTGTAAATCTTGCATCAAGTTTATTACTTGAGCTTGGATTGACACATCCAAAGCAGACACAGGTTCATCAGCAATAATCAAACTTGGCCGCACAGCAAGAGCACGTGCAATTCCAATTCTTTGCCTCTGACCGCCAGAGAATTCGTGAGGATATCTATCTCGCATATATGGATTTAGGCCAACAACTCTTAAAAGCTCTTCCACCTGTTCTGCATATTCAGCTTTAGTTTTGGACATTTTATGAATTTTAATTGGTTCACCAATTATCGATCCTGCTGTCATCCGAGGATTCAATGAACTATAAGGATCTTGAAATATCATTTGCATTCGCTGTCTCATTTGCCGCATTTCTTTGGCCTTAAGCTTAGATATATCTTGGCCTTCAAAAATAACTTCGCCGCCTGTAAGATCATAAACTTGCATAACGGAACGGCCCACCGTCGTTTTACCGCACCCAGATTCACCCACAATGCCTAGAGTTTCACCTGATTTTACATTAAATGTAATATCGTCGACAGCCTTTACATCTGCCACATGTCTAGGAATAATCCCTCTTGAATTAACTGGGAAATACATTTTAAGATTATTTACCTGCAGTATATCTTCAGTATCAGTAGTCATCTAATTCCTCACAGTCGCTGTAGTTATATCAACCCAGCAAGCTTTATGATGGTTTTCTTCTCCTGAAACCAGCTCCATAGGGGGATATTCTTCTGCACATTTATCAATGGCAAATTTACATCTTGCTCTAAAAGAGCACCCTGATGGCAAGTTCATTAAATCAGGTGGCATACCTGGTATAGGGTCCAATTTAGAACCTCGATCAGAATCTAACCTTGGAACTGATGCTAACAAGCCTACGGTATAAGGGTGTCTTGGTTGTGCATAAATTACATCAGCCGGACCTGACTCTACTATCCTACCCGCATACATAACATTAACCCAGTCAGCATATCGTGCAACAACGCCAAGGTTATGCGTAATAATTATTACTGCGGTCCCTAATTCTTTATTTAGTTTTTGTATTAACTCTAAGATCTGTGCTTGGATGGTAACATCTAAAGCTGTTGTAGGTTCATCAGCGATTAACAGACGTGGCTCACAACTTAGACCCATAGCTATCATTACTCTTTGCCTCATGCCTCCGCTAAATTGATGAGGGTAGTCATGTAAGCGATTTGCGGCATCAGGAATACCAACCATATCAAGTAACTCTGCTGCTCTTTCCCATCCCTCTTTTTTCGATTTACCCATATGAGTCTCAACCGCTTCAGAAAGCTGTTGCCCAATGGTTAACACTGGATTTAGAGAAGTCATTGGTTCTTGAAATATCATAGCAATATCATCACCGCGAACATTTAATACATCTTCGTTCGACATAGTAATCATATCTTGGCCATTTAGCTCGGCCGACCCATTTTCTACTTTGCCAGGAGGCCAGGGAATTAATCGCATCACCGATAATGCTGTAACACTTTTACCAGATCCACTCTCTCCTACGACTCCTACTATTTCACCCTCGTGAACTTTATAACTAACACCATCAACTGCTTTAACCACACCATCTGCAGTATAAAAACGAGTTACTAGATCTTTTATATCTAGTACCACTTTCCTTTGTTCAGTAGCCATAAAACCTCCTTAGATAATTTCTAAAAGGCTGAGTCGCCTTCTATATTTTCCATATGGGGAAGAGGAGACTCGAACTCCTACGCCTCTCGGCACATGATCCTAAATCATGCTCGTCTACCAATTCCGACACTTCCCCAATAATAGTCTTACATCCCCTAAACCTGTGACCCGCCCAGGACTCGAACCAGGAACCTGCTGATTAAGAGTCAGCTGCTCTGCCAATTGAGCTAGCGGGCCACGAATCATTAAGCATACCTAATTTCCCGATCACCTTAGATATTCAGTACAGAATACACTAAGTAAGTCGATGTTTAAACATCGGCTTAGCGGCGAAGTTACCATATACAAGAAAACGAGTCAATCTTTTAAGCAAACTTGGTGTTATTAACCTAACTTTGCCTGTTAATATGAGGGTATGGAATTTAAGAAAACGATAAGAGATATAGACTTACAGGGGAAAATTCTCCTACTCCGCGTTGACTACAATGTGCCTTTCGACTCATCCACTGGCAAAATATCAGATGACTCAAGAATACAAGCAACTCTTCCTACTATAAAGTATTTATTAGATAGAAATGTAAAAATTATACTTATATCTCATCGTGGTAGACCAAGAGGATATGATCCGTCTCTATCATTAAAGCCTATTGCCGCACATTTATCACATATATTGAAACAACCAGTTAACCTATTACCTAAATTCATTATTCCAGATATTAAGCATGAAGCCAATAAAATGGCACAGGGTAGTATACTGATGTTAGAAAATATTAGATTCCACTCTGGTGAAGAAAACAATGACGCTGATTTTGCTAAATCACTAAGCTCATTGGGCGAGTATTATGTTAATGATGCTTTTGGAGTATCTCACCGATCCCATGCTTCTATCACAGGCATACCCCAATTAATACCCGGCTTCGTAGGCTTACTATTAGAAAAAGAACTAATTAGTCTAGGGAAAGTTTTGAATCAGCCTGAACAACCTCTTACAGTAATCATGGGTGGTAGTAAGGTTTCTGACAAAATGGCAGTAATGGAAAATCTACTACCACTATCTCAAAATATCATTGTTGGTGGTGGCATGGCAGCAGCATTTATTGCAAATACTGGGTATTCTGTTGGATCGAGTAAATTAGAAGAAGGCGGTATTGATCTTGCCAATAAAATAACTGAACTTGCTAGTAAAACCAACACGGAAATTCTATTACCTTCAGATGTAGTAGTAGCACCAGAAATTAATAAATATGTGAAGGGGAAAATTGTTGATATAAACTCCGTTCCCGCAAATATGATGATACTTGATATTGGCCCTAAATCAATCGGAGCTTTTGGAGATACTATTTCAAAAAGTAAAACAATCCTCTGGAATGGGCCAATGGGGGTTTTTGAAATAGCTGAATTCTCTAAAGGAACACAGAAAATCGCTAATCTCGTAGGAGCGCAAACATCGAGAGGTTCCACTACCCTTTTGGGTGGAGGCTCCACGGCAGAAGCAGCACAATTTTTTGATATTAATGAACAAGTCACTCATGTTTCGACTGGAGGTGGAGCTTCACTCACCTTTTTAGAGGGTAAAGAACTTCCTGGTTTGAAATATCTAATCCCAAAAATAAATCATCGTTAAAGGAGAAAATATTGAATTTAGAAATAATAAAGCAGATCTCAACTAAAACAAACACTAAAATACTGTTTTTAGTTATAGATGGTTTAGGAGGTTTACGCCATCCTGATGTAGGTATGTCAGAGCTTGAAGCAGCTAAGATCCCAAATTTAGATCGACTAGCTCGAACAGGAACAACAGGGTTAACAATCCCAGTTGCTCCAGGTATAACACCGGGAAGCGGGCCAGGACATTTAGCTCTATTCGGGTATGATCCCATACAATTCCAGATTGGTCGTGGCATACTTGAAGCTATTGGATTAGGGATGCGAATACCCCCTGGTGGTATTGCAGGCAGGGGAAACTTTTGTTCCTTGGATGGTAATGGAAAGATCATTGATCGTCGAGCTGGAAGGCTAAAAACTGAAGAAAATCAAAAACTAATCAAAGATCTCAGCTCTATAAATTTAAAAAAAGGGTCCGTACAATTACAATCTGGTAAAGAGCATAGATTCGCTTTAGTTTTTGAGCCTGAACCTGGATCTACATTTAGCGAGAATATAACTGACAGCGATCCACAAAAAACAGGTGTTCTACCAAACTCAGTTACTCCACTCTCTAAAGATGCTGCTGAAACTGCTGACATTGTGCAAGATTTTCTAACCAAAGCACAGGGAATTCTCAAGAATTCGGAATCCGCAAACGGTCTACTCATCAGAGGGTTCTCTGATAAACCTGATTTGCCCTCAATTTCTGATCTTTACAAGTTAAACTCAGCATGTATAGCAGCCTATCCAATGTACAGAGGATTGGCTGAGCTTTTAGGAATGCACATCGAACAAACAGGTGAAGATATGGAATCTGAAATTCAAACACTAAAAGATATATGGGACAAGCATGATTTTTTCTTCATACACTACAAACCAACGGATGGAAAAGGCGAAGATGGAGACTTCCCTGGTAAAGTTAAAGCACTAGAAGAGCTAGATAAGTTAATCCCCTTACTCTTGGATCTGGACCCTGATGTAATGGTTATTGCAGGAGATCATTCGACTCCGTCAGTTCTCAGTGGGCATTCATGGCATCCTGTTCCATTCATCATAAAATCAAATATAAGCCAGTCAGGCGATACAGAAAAATTCACGGAGCAAGAATCCCGAAAAGGGGCCTTGGGAACCATAAAGGCCACTGACCTCATGAGCATAGCTCTAGCACATGCAGGAAAATTAAATAAATTTGGAGCATAAGAAAAGGTGACCAGAATGAATAGAAAAATTATCGCAGGAAACTGGAAAATGAACACCAGTTTAGAAGAAGCAAGACAACTATCAAAAACTATCAAGGAGAATGTACCTACAACTACTAACACAGAGATTATTTTATTTCCTCCTTTTATATATTTACCTGCTGTAGCAAATGAACTCAAAGGTTCAAGGATTAAGTTGGGAGCACAGAATATTTTCCCTGATAATCAAGGAGCTTTCACAGGTGAAATATCACCAAAAATGATAAAAGATTTTTGTGAATTTACAATCGTTGGGCACTCGGAAAGGCGTTCTTTGTTTAATGAATCTAATCATTTTATAAACCAAAAAATCATAGCCTCGTTGGAAAATAATTTAAAGGTTATTTTATGTGTTGGAGAAACATTTGAACAGAAAAATAATGGTCTAACAACACAGACACTTACAAATCAAATCGAAGAATCGCTGATGGAGATACATGATTTCAAAAATATAACCATTGCATACGAACCAGTATGGGCCATTGGAACAGGAGTATCGGCAACGCCGGATGATTGCAGAGCAGGAATAGAAATCGTCCGTAGAGCATTAAAAAACATATCAGACTTCACTTCTGCTGATTCGATGCAAATTTTATATGGTGGGAGTATGAATTCCAAGAACACTACTTCTTTATTAACACAAAATGGAGTTAATGGAGGTTTGATCGGTGGGGCCTCACTTAAAGCACAGGATTTCATTGATATCATCAAACAAGCTGAGCAAATTAAATAATTAAGATTAGCTTGGCGAATAGAAAAAAGGTCAGCTAAGGATTGTTTTAATTAAGAACTCGACTATCATTACTACAGTAAGAATTTATTGAAGTATTGTCATTCTAACGAGGAGGAATTTTATGTCAGGAAAGCGCAAGGTTCGAATCGGAGTGGTCGGAGCAGGTGGGCACTCGATGCGCCGTGTTTTACCAGAGTTAAGTAACATACCTGAGGTTGATTTAGTTTCAGTTGCAAACCGCACACTTGAATCAACTGACAAAACAGCAAAATCTTTTAATTTTTCCCGATCTGATACCAATTGGGAAGATATCGTGAACGCAGATGATATTGATGTAATATTTAATGGGACTCAAGCTCCTGAACATCACAAAGTAATACTCGAATCAATTAAGAATAAAAAACATGTATTTACAATGAATCCTCTTGCAATGACCTCAGAAGAAGGAAGAGACATATTACGAGCTACAGAAGAAAATCCAGAAATTAAATTCAAACAATACCCATCTTTTGCGCAGAATACATATGCAAGAGAAGATGCGGTAATACTTTCACTACTAAAAGAAAATTCTATTGGGCGTATTCTGGGTGCTTCAGTGTACTGGTACACACCTTACCTAGCCTTAGCAAGTTACCAAGAAATAATAAAAAGATGGCTTGGGGATCATATTAGTGTTTTAGCTCACCGAAAACAATTTGAAATAGGAGGAGAAACTGTGCATGGGAAACCTGTAAGAAGAGGTATTACTACGGCATTAGCTACTCTTTCGAACGATATATTAGTAAATTACACACATAATACCACTATAGCAGAATCTGCTCGGAATTCTCGAATAGAAATTTATGGAGAAGAAGGATCAATCATAGTACATGCGAACCCACGTAAAGCCGCTGAATCCATTTTTATCAGTTCAACAAAAGGTGAACTGAAACCTGTTGGAATACCAAAAGATCTAGTTGACTCATGGGAAGATCCTAGGGGGATTTTAGTTGAAGAGCAATATATAGAATGGTTACTTACAGGCAAAGAGACTTCACCAATACTTTTAAACGCTAGCGATGCTCTGAAAAGCATCGATTTTGCAGAAGGATTTGTGAAATCGCTAAAGCAAGGAAATGCCTGGGTTGATTTACCACGCCAATAGTTAGGATAAAGGCCTCGAGTTTCATTGAATAAGATTATCGCAATAGTAGGATCAACTGCTAGCGGAAAGTCTAGTTTTGCATTGGAATTTGCCCATGAACTAAAAGGTCAGATTATTAATGCCGACAGCAAACAAGTATTCAAGTTTATGGATATAGGTACTGGCAAACCAAGCTCGAATGACAGGCAAATAGTAAAACACCACCTTTATGACATAGTTGATCCTGATGAAGATTTCTCATTAGGAACATACCTAGAACTAGCCAGAAGCGAAATTTCTATAATGCTTAACAACGGTATCTTGCCTATTATAGTTGGTGGAACAGCCCAGTATTTATGGGCGCTTATTGAAGGGTGGGATGTACCAAAGGTAAAACCAAATCCTTCGATCCGAAAAGCGCTAACAACTGAGGCAGCTTCTCTAGGAAGTGAAGCATTACACGACCGCCTTGAACAGATTGACCCGCGAGCAGCAGGAAATATTCACCCCAAAAATCTAAGAAGGATAATTAGAGCACTAGAAGTAATTGAAGAAACAGGTTCGTTATTTTCAGATCTTAGACAAAAAAAAGACCCTGCTTGGAAGACAGATGTATTTGGAATGGGCATTTCAAGATCAACACTAGTAAAACGGATCCAAAATCGAGTTCACAATCAATTGAGTGAAGGATGGATAGAGGAAGTTTCAGAATTATTAAAAATGGGATATAACAAGGATCTGCCATCATTCTCAGCGCTTGGGTATAGGGAAGTAATAGCATATTTACAAGGAGATTTATCACTCACTGAAACAGAAAAGGAAATTACCAGGTTAACTACTAAATTTAGCAATAAACAGTATGGTTGGTTTAGACTCAAAGATCCAAGAATTAACTGGATAAATACAGAGGTCAAAGACTATAATATTTTGGTAAAAGAGATTGCTAACAATTATCGTGAAACTAAAATAATTAGCAAAATCAAAACAGATCCCATTCTAGAGAGATAATAGTAGGTCAATGATGAATTTTTATAAAATGCAAGGAACAGGTAATGATTTTATCATTTGCCAAGAAGGCATACCAGAAAAAACCGATTGGGGTTCTTTAGCCGTTAAAATGTGTGATAGACATTTTGGAATTGGTTCTGACGGCTTAATAATCATTGGAAAATCCAGTATTGCCGATATATCGATGCGCATGTTCAACCCTGATGGAACCGAATCTGAGATGTGTGGTAATGGAATAAGATGTGTTGGGAAACTTGCTTACGAACTAGGCCTATCCACTAAACCCGAAATTAGTATTGAAACGCTTGGAGGGATACTACTAAGAGTATGGCCTATTTTTGAGAAGACTGAAATTACAAAAGTAAAAGTTGATATGGGTCTGCCTATTTTAGATCCGAAACAAATACCTGTGAACGTAGGTGGTAATCCACCTGTCGTGGATTACCCAATAACCCTTGGAGAATTCAAATTCTATCTTAGTTTTGTATCAATGGGTAACCCTCATGCGATAGCGTTCATTGAAGATGATGTAGATCAAATTGACCTGTCAAGAATAGGACCTATAATCGAATCTCATGATCTTTTCCCTAATAAAACTAATTTTTCAATTGTGAATATCCTAGAAAAAGATCACATGAAAGTCAGGGTATGGGAAAGAGGAGCAGGGATTACTCTTGCGTGTGGTACTGGTGCATCTGCATCTTTTGTCGCAGCACATATAAAAGGGCTTGTACACGATTCAGCCCGCGTTGACTTACCAGGAGGTCAGCTCCTTATCGAATGGACCGGAGAGGAATCAGTCTATATGACAGGACCGGCAGAAACTGTTTTCAAGGGGTCTATAATTTAATACTTCCCTCTTTTTGATCGAATATACTTGGGTGTACAGGTTTAGACATCGAAAGGTAAAGAAACACTGAGATTACTGCTGGAATTGCCAGTGTAAAAAAAGCAATTCTATAACCAAAAGCACCATAGAAATCAAACATTAATCCAGCATAAATCGGTGCAATAATGCCTGCCGTTGCAGTAAGCGATTGTTGAGTTCCCAATAAGGTTCCATAAGCTTTTCTACCAAAATATTCCCCTAGAATCGCAATTCTACCTGGGTTACCAAGGCCAAAACCAAATCCAAAAATAATACAGTACATAACTCCCCAATAAGGATTTGTTATAAATACAAAGAGAAGGGCTCCAAAACACTGCATTGCCCATGCAAAAGCAACAACTTTTCGTTTGTCATACCAATCAGCAAAAAAACCACCAACGATTCTACCTGGAAAACTAGCCAGTGGCATCATAGTCACAAGAATTGCAGACCAAGAATCACTCAATCCAAAACTTTTAAACGCTACATAAGAGTGAATTACCAAAGCCGACCAAAACATGAATCCAAACATATTAGACATAGCATATTTCCAATATGTTGAGGTTCTTAAAGCTTCTTTAAGAGTAAAATCAACTGTGGTTTCTGTAACAGTACTTTCGGAGATTCCTGTTAAATTATTTTTTCCTTTATCATCTCCATCTGGCAGTAGCCCATACTCTTCTGGTGATCTCCTCATAACGAGCGCAAGGGGAATACAGACAAACCAAGTAGCAAACCCGATATAAATTAAAGCCTCTCTCCATGAAAAAGTTGCAATCACTGCTATGACAACAGGCACTAAAAGAGAACTCAACCCTGGCCCATATGAAACCAGAGCCATTGCCCGCCCTCTTTTTTTATCAAACCAGGCATTTACAGCTGTATTAACAGTTAAGAAAGATCCAAACCCTAATCCAAATGCCATGACACCAAATGCTGCGTAAAACTGCCACAAATTCTGAACCCTGCTCAGTAACATAAATCCGATTCCTAAAACAATTATACCGCCTATTAATGATTTACGAGGGCCATATTTATCAGTTATATATCCAACAAGAGGACCAAATATACCTTGCTCCATCCTTTGAAAAGAAAAAGCTCCTGCAGCAATACCAGCGCCCCACCCGAACTCATTCAATATTTGGTCAAAGAAAGGAGCGAACCCGTAGAAAAACACACCTGAGGTATAAAATAATATCCCGAACCCAGCTATAGACATCCACCAACCATAAAATATTGGACGCCTATTATTCATAATTCTCATTTATCTTAAAAACCTTCTTGTAAATTTCCTTAATTATTATTTACTTAATCCATTTGGCCGCTTAATAGTCAATGCAAGAATGGCTGCAAAGGCGAGAGGCACTGCCAACAGTATTAGTCCTTCTCTATAAGTACCGTATGAGTCGTAAATCCACCCTAAGAAAAAAGGAGATATAATAGCAGGTACTGCAGAGACTCCCATCTGTATACCGGAAAGGCGACCAAACACATTTTTACCCCAATATTCTGATTGCAGAGCCATCCGCACAGGGCTAGTACTGCCGATCCCCATTCCAATCAAAGCTGCCGCTAGAATAGCAACGAAAGGAACTGAAGCTATCGCAAAAAGAATAGTACCCATCATTTGCAGAGATATTGAGACAGCAAAAATAAACCTTTTATCGATTCGATCAGACAGCCATCCAGCAAAAAGACGAGCAGGTAAGCTAGGTAGAGCAAAACCAAAAATAAATATAGTTGCTGTAACATTATTTGAGAATCCATACGAAGTTAATATCTCAGCTGCAAAGGTAACCACAGAAAAACTAGCCCCACATAAAGAAAGGGCACCCACGTATTGAATGTAACTACGACTCAATAAGATCTCTTTCATTGGCAACGTTTTTACCTCAGTATTTTCCGTTTCTTCTTTATCTGTAGAGTTTTCATCTACGATCACTCCATCAGCAGATAATCCAAGATCAGATGGATTATCTTTCATAACGGCCAATACAATTGGAATACAAAAAAACCAAAATCCTAGGCCAGCCAATAATAATGTGTTACGCCATCCAAAAGTAGGAATTATAAATATCCATAGCCCCCCTAAAACAGCCGATAGCCCTGGGCCTAGCATTAAAAGTGAGAAGACAAATCCCCTACTACGAATAAACCAATTATTCAATAATGCTGCAATTACAACAAAGGAACCTGCGCTAAGACCAAATGCTATAAGTATAAAAACCGCATAGTACTGCCATAAATTCTGAATTCTGCTCAGTAAAACAAAGCCCAATCCTGCTATAAATAAACCAAGCAGTAAGGTTTTACGTGCTCCCCATCTGTCAACAATAAACCCGCTGAAAGGAGAAAAGATGCCAGATTGCAATCTGTGTAGTGAAGGAGCAATAGCTGCGACAGCTCGGTCCCAATCAAATTCTAATATTATTTCTTTAAAGAATCCTGAAAACCCCCAAAACCCAACACCATCAACATAAAAAGAAATTAACAGTCCGGATAAAACCATATTCCAACCCTTAAAATACCGCGACTTCTTAGGAGGAGAATCCTGGTTTCTAAGTATGATACTCACAGATTACCCTGCGGGCGATAATTTTTGATAATGGGAGGGCGCATTGAATAAATCATCAACACAGAAAAAGCCAGAGGTATCACAAGAAATGAAAAGGCCAGTCGGTAATCAGCAATATCCGTAACCCATCCAACAAATATTGGCGCCATAAATCCGCCCAAGGCTCCAATACCCACCTGTATACCCATTAACGATCCAAAAATGCTTCTTCCCCAATACTTTCCTTGTAAAGATAACCTTGCCGCATTACTCCCACCCCACCCTATACCGTAAATAATTTCAAATATAATAGCAGTCCATATATTGTAAATAACAACAAATAATATTGCTCCAGCCAGTTGGAATCCTAGCATGCTTGCTGTAACGATTCTACTATCGTATTTATCAGCAAGATAACCTGAGTAAAATCGCATAGGCAAACTTGCTACTGTGAAAATTAAAACCATAACCCCTGCTAGTTGATTTGTTATTCCAAAACTTACAAGTGCAGGTATATGGTGGACAACCATCGCACTAATTGCCATCTGTTGAAACGCTAAAGCTCCTAAGTAAAGCCAATAAGATTTATGGAACAGTACATCTTTAAAAGAAAATTCGGGGTCTTGCTCCTCCAGTAAGGTAGTTTTATCTAAGCTCACATTACTACCGTCTGGTTCTTGCCCATATTTCTCGGGTGCTGAACGGAAAATCAGTGCTAATGGAATAGCAAAACCCCAAGTGGCAAACCCAATAAAATTAGCTACACCCCGCCAACCATAAACCTCAACAAAAAAAACAATTAAAGTCACCAAAATTCCACCAAATCCAGGGCCCATGAAAGTAATACCCATCGCTTTACCTCTACGCTTAACAAACCAGTTACTGATGGCTGTTGCAACAAGGACATAAGCAGTTGCCCCCATACCAGTCCCGATAAGTATGAATGCTAAATAATAATGTAATGGGGTCGTAACCTTCGATAGCACAACAAAACCTAATCCACCAATAAACATTGCAATGCTGGTAACGATTCTAGGTCCAAATTTATCCACCAAATAACCTGCAAGCGGCGCCATAAGAGCAGTTTGCAGTGCCTGCACCGATGGTCCCATCGCGACCTCAGCTCTTGTCCATTTTAGGCTAACTCTGATTGCATCAAAAAAAGCACTGAATCCAAAAAAGGAAATGCCTGTCGTATAAAACATGAGAAGCATACCGGCTAACACCATCCACCAACCGTAAAAGATCCGTGTGGGATACTCAGTTAAGTTCTTAATTAGTTTCTGCTTAGCCATTAATTGACTCCTGTATTATGTTAGGAGTCCTCATCAAATGTACCATTATTACTGCGATTACTAGAGGTACTATCATTAGAGAAAAAGCAAAACGGTAACCACTAGTATCAGCAAGCCATCCGACTAGCACAGGAGCTATCAATCCTCCTACAGCTCCTGATCCAATTTGAATTCCCATAAGAGAACCAAAAATACTCCTACCCCAATAATGCCCCTGTAGAGATAATCGTGCTGAAGTACTCCCTCCCCATCCGATTCCGTAAGTAATTTCAAACAGTAAAGCAATCCAAATATTGAACACGCCAATTAATATTACAGCTCCGGCTAACTGTAAAATAAGCATGCTTATAAAAACCATCCGAGGATCATATTTATCTGCTAAATACCCTGAAAAAAACCTTAAAGGTAAACTACTAAGTGTAAAAATCAACACCAGTAGCCCCGCGACTTGTGAAGTAATCCCAAAGCTAACAAGTGCCGGTATATGGTGAACAACCATAGCACTGACTGCCATTTGTTGAAACCCGCAAGCAATAATGAATAACCAATAAGAGCGGTCCTTTAATACCTCGGTAAAGGAAAATTGTGCTTCATCTTCCATTTCAGAATCCATAAGAGAAGCATTTTCCTTTGACACATCCACAGTTCTACCATCAGGAAGCAATCCATAATTTTCAGGAGCACCTCGCAAGAATAATGTTAAAGGAACAGCTACTACACAGGTTATTATGCCAATAGAATGAGCAACTACACGCCATCCCTCTGTATCTATGAAAAACACAATTAGTGCTACTAAGATTCCACCAAAACCTGGGCCCATCGAAGTCGCTCCCAACGCTTTACCTCTGCTCTTAATAAACCAGTTATTAATTGCGGTGTTGACCATAACATAGGCCGTCCAACCCATACCTGTGCCAATAAGTATTAAAGCCAAAAAATAATGGCTGGGCGTAGTGACTCTTGCCAAAAGAATGAACCCTAATCCACTGATAAACATTGTTGGAGGAATTACTTTTCTAGGCCCAAAACGATCTACCAAAAACCCAACAAAAGGTGCCATTACTGATTGGTAGACTTCCCGAATTGATGGGCCTTGAGCGGCCTGGGCACGAGTCCATCCAAGATCTTTTCTAATAGGATCAAAAAAAGCACTGAACCCGAAGAAGGATACACCTGTGGTAAAAAACATAAGGAACATTGCGGACGCAACCATCCACCAACCATAGAAAATTCTATTAGACGATCTTTTCGTATTCTTATTAGATAGTCGGTTAAACATTTTCTTAATCGTATGTTCTTGAGGTAAAACAAGCAAATCTGCTAGAGTGCAAGGGTTACAATAATATTTGATAATAAAAAGGAATGGATCATCAATGAAAATAGCTAATCGTATTTCAGAACTACCGCCATATTTATTTGTCGAAGTATCGAAAAAAATTAACCAAAAACGTGCCCAAGGTGAAGACGTAATTTCATTAGCAATTGGAGATCCCGATTTACCAACCCCAGATCATATAATCGACGCCCTTAAAACCTCTTTAGAAGATACTGCTAATCATCGCTACCCCGAATCAGAAGGGTTACCCGAATTTAGAGAAGCTGTAGCTAAATGGTATAAAGAAAGATTTAATGTAATTCTTAATCCCGATACTGAAGTGTTACCAACATTGGGGTCTAAAGAAGCAATCGCTCATTTAGCTTTATGTTACATAGATAAAGGTGATATCGCCCTTGTTCCTGATCCAGGATACCCAGTTTACAGTATAGGTACCTTACTTGCAGGAGGAGAATCCTACTTAATGCCCCTAAAAGAGGAAGATGGCTTTTTACCTGACCTAGAAGCTATACCAGAAGATATCGCCCAAAAAGCGAGTATATTATGGATCAATTACCCTAATAACCCAACTAGCGCTGTGGCTACTATTGATTTCTACAATAAGGTGGTCGCCTTCGCAAAAAAATATGACATCATTATTTGTCATGACGGACCCTATACAGAAGTTGCTTATGACGGATACAAACCCATAAGTTTTTTAGAAGCAGAAGGGGCAAAAGACGTTGGGATAGAATTTCACTCACTTTCCAAATCTTTCAATATGACAGGCTGGAGGATAGGAATGGCTGTAGGAAATCCAGACGTTATTAATGCATTAATGATAGTTAAATCTAACATCGATTCTGGTATCTTCCAAGCTGTGCAGTATGCTGGTATCGCTGCTCTAAATGGGCCACAAGACATCATTAGCACGAGAAATAAGATCTACGAAAAAAGAAGAGATAAACTGGTTACGGCTCTAACAGAAATGGGCCTTGATGTTGAACCACCTAAAGCAAGTCTTTATATATGGGCAAAACTGCCAAACGGAGTGAATTCTGGTGACTTCGCGACAAATTTGATAGATAAGGCCAACGTTGTTGTAACACCAGGAAGAGGTTATGGAGAAGCAGGTGAAGGTTACATCAGGTGTTCTTTAACTGTCTCAGATGAAGAATTAGACCGAGCCATTGCTCGCCTTTCTTCCGTAAAGATAAGTGATCTTCTTTAATTATCGATGACTGTGACAGTACCTGTCATAAAAGGATGTACACGACCCAATAGTCAAAAGATCCAGCCTTTTTAAATTGGTATTCAAATTGGTCACCACTTCTACACTAGTGAATCAAGTGAAAAAGAAAAGTCCGAAGGCATGTTCTATGAAACCGCTGAAGCCGCCGCCATCAAGAGTGGATGTTCTGGCTACCACAAGCTTGATAAAGATTGTGCAGTTTAGTACATTCCTGATTGCTATTTAATGTATTCCAGTAACTCTTTTCTCTCTTCTCGTAACTGGTCTAATTCTGCACTAATAAGAGTCACTTTTGTGTTCCGTTTTAATCCTTCAGGTATCTCCAATTCGATGGCTTTATCGTAATCATTTAATGATTTTTGATATTGACTAATCACCCAGTAGGCACGACCTCTTCCCCAGTAGTAAAAGACGTTTTTCGGGTCTAATCCTATTGCTTTAGTGTAGTCGGGTATTGCTAAATCCTGACGTGCCAAGTCAACATAATGTTTAGCTCTATCAAAGTAATATTGCGAGTCATTTGGATATAACTGAATATTAGTGGTTGCAGTTGTGATTAGGGGTCTTTGTAGTAGTTTCTCTTCAGTCTTGAGAGGGTCATTCACAGCATCTTCATATTCGATTGCAACCTTATCTATGTTTGGAGTGGTATAAGTTGGGTTTAAATTCATCCATATATAAAAAGTTATGAGTAAAAAAAATCCTAGGCAAAGAATTTTGTGGACTGTTTTTATTCTGAATTTAAACATAAGCGGGAAGGACGAACCTATAAAAAACGGCAAGAGCTGCTACAAATAAACCTAGAGTAGCAGCTACTCTAAGAAATTCTCTTCGGTCAAGATCTGACAAAACAACCTCTACTCTAACGTGGTCAAAATCGCCATTCTCATGAATAATCCGTGTTTCATCTGTTCAATATATTTTGCCCGAGGATCTAAATCAAACCATCTGGGTAATTCATCATTCCTTGGAAATGGATGCATAACAATACATTCCTTTGATAGTACATCTACATGATCTCTGGTCAATTCATAAGATTCCGTGCTACCTCTTTCAGTCTGAACACGTGTCATATACAACACGTCGGCATCAGATAATTCAGATGTCATATCTTCATAACTTTCAAAGTAATGGCACTCATTATTATTTTGGAGATATGAGCCTAAAGAATGAACTGTTCTCCCATTAGCAATATCCCCAACGAAAACAATCTTCATTCCTTCCAGAGCACCTTTGTTTTTATAAATTGTTCTTAAATCTAAAAGGGCTTGAGTCGGGTGCTCACCAGCTCCATCACCTGCATTAATTACAGGAACTTGGCTGGCCTCTGAAGCGATCTTCGCATCACCAGCATATTGAGAACGCAATACAATAAAGTCGCTGTAACTACCGATCGTTAAAATAGTATCTTGAAGATTCTCACCTTTAGATACGCTGCTATATTGAACCTCGTTGATTTGTATAACTGATCCTCCTAATCGGAGCATGGCAGAATGAAAAGATGAACTTGTACGAGTCGATGGTTCGTAAAATAAATTTGTTAGAACTTTCTGATCCATTACAGATCGGTATTTTTGCGGATTTGCTTCTATATCATCAGAGACATCTAATAAATTTTTTAATTCATCTTCTAAAAGATCATTAATAGAAATCAGGTGTCGCATGATTGAAATTCCTATTCCTATCTTCGGATAAATAATTCAATATTCTCAGTTAATTTAACTACTAAACAGCCAGCCCATACTCAATGACAGTATAAAGTTATTTGCAAAATCAAACTACCCCAGGCTATTCAAAAAGTTTTCATCACTATTTTTTAAATATTATGATGATGAGTATTGGAAATCCCACTATCTGGGAATAGAATGAGTTAAATCTAATACAAGAATAACAAAAAATATCTTCTATGAAACGAGGCTTATTTTGCAATATGATTATATAAACGTTGAACGCAATAAAAATGGCGTTGTCACTATAACATTAAATGCTCCAGATCAATTGAATGCTTGGTACATTCCTATGATGGAAGAAATGACTATTGAGCTTGATCTTATAGCATCAAACTCAAATGATAGAGTAGTAATTTTTACTGGTGCAGGTAGAGCTTTCTCGTCTGGAGGGGATGTTTCAGCATTTAATAAAGGTGAAAATCAACCGGTACCTCATTTCATGAAAGAAAAACCAGATAGATCAAGAGGGGCATGGAATGTTCCCACAATGACCACTGCGGAAAGGTTAAAAAATGAACCCTTTAATGGTCGCCGCATTCATATGCAAATATACAATTTAGATAAACCTACCATAGCCGCAGTTAATGGTGTAGCTGCTGGAGCAGGTTGTGATCTCGCCCTAGCATGTGACATAAGACTTGCAAGTAGTGAAGCCCGGTTCATCGAAGTTTATGTTAGAAGAGGTTTAATTCCGCTAGATGGAGGGGCTTTCTGGGCACCTTTCCACCTCCCGCACGGTATTGCAATGCAAATGCTCCTCACCGGAGAAGCGTTGAATGCTGCAGATGCACTAAAATATGGGCTAGTAAATAATGTTTATGAAAGCGAAGAACTCTTACCCGCTTCGATGGAACTGGCTAATAAAATTGCTCAAGGGCCTCCAATAACCCAACAATTAACTAAGTATATGGTGCGAGAATTTCATCTTGAAATGTATAAATCTCACTGGGACCTGGTCGATAAAGCTTCACAACATATACGGGAAACACAAGATTTTGATGAAGGTATTATTTCCTTTTTGGAAAAAAGACCTCCCAATTTTAAAGGTTCTTAATTAGTATTAAATAAAAAAATGGATTTTGAAAGTTAAGAAAAAAGAAACCAATTTTTATACCAGTACCAAGCTATATATGTGCCCGAGAAAAATAATACAAGGCCATAAAATCTCTCCATGTATGGCAGCGCACTTCTAACTAATTGAGCTGCAGCTTTCTTGAATAAAGCTGCTAAAAGAGTTATTACAATTAATCCAAAACCTAGCCCAGACCCATATGCTAGAAATTGAATGAACACTGCACCTGTCCCAACAACAGTAAGGGCATGTGCCATAATTGCTAAGAAAATTGGAAATGTACAGCTCACAGTTGCCACTCCATATGCAACACCAAATATGAAAACAGATCCATAAGATTTCTTTAGTTCATATTTATTTAAGGTAATTACTGGCAGGATTAAACCACGGCCAGATACTGCAACATAAAATCCCATGGCGGCCAAAATAATCCCTAGAAGTAGCCCTAGGTTTGGAAGAACATCTTTTACAAATTGTCCAACTACAGACCAAAGTAAACCAAAAATACCAAAGAGTAATATCAATCCTAGACTAGCTACAACTCCGATTACCAGGGCATTTTTTAAGCGCTTAAAAAAATCATTGCTAAGTTCTTTTTCATCTTCTAACCCTAGGTAATAGGAAATATACGCAGGTAACATAACAGCGCCACAAGGACTTACTAAAGCGGCTAATCCTGCAGTGAAAGCAAAGGCTATGGGAATATCAACCATGGATACCAAACTTTATTACTTAAACTCTTTCTGTTTCCTCAATAATATCACACGCTAAAATTCTCTCAGCTGCGGATGTAAAGATTGACTCCCCTAACGCAAGTAATGAAACAATGTGAGGATCGCCGATGGAATAATAAACACTCCGACCTCTTCTCTCAGTAACCACGAACCCACACCATCTTAGGCACGCTAAGTGTGAAGATACTCTACCTTGGGGGGCTTTTAGTAGACTTACAAGAGATGAAACACTTTGCTCTCCATTAGATAAGATGTTCAGAATTTTTATTCTGGTAGGATCCCCTAATCCTCTATAAAAACGAGCTAACTCATTAGGTCTAATAGAGTTACTATTAACTGCCGTAACTCTATTATCAAAAGTAAGTGAGGTCATAAGATTATGTTCATCCTTTCAAGCGATATTATGTCTTATATCCTATTATATGTGTGAATTTTTTATGATTCAACTTAAAGATCCTCGTGCAACAAGATAATCATGTAAAATACAAAAGGATTATAATAATATTGATGGAGAAAATAGTAACAAAATACATCCTGGGAATATCAGTCTTGATTTTAATACTGGGTTCACTAACTATTCTTGGGTATCAAAAACAACATCTACAGATTGAGGAAATACCCTACCCTGTAGAATATCAAACAATAAACTTCCCTGAAGACGAATATCAGCATTCAACACCAGTAGAGTGGTGGTATTATAGCGGCCATTTGATATCAACAGATGGAAGTAAGTATGGTTTTCATGTAACAATATTTAAAGGACGCTCACAAACTGGATTTGAAGGTTACATGGCTCATGTTTCACTCACAGATCTTGAAAACCATATACACCATCAAAGCTCAAGAATCCTAATACCTAGATTCCTAGGGGAGCAGGACGATATCTCATTTAATAAGGATGGCTGGAATATACAACTAAACTATATCGATAATATGATAATTATCGATAGCCCGCTTTATAAGTTGAAACTGGATCTTACGAATGATCCGAGAACCATTCTACACAATAAAAATGGCTATATTACTAATGACACAGGGTGGACATACTACTATTCTCACCCTGATCTCGCGGTCAGAGGATATTTAACTTTAGATGGTAAAGAGATGAATGTATCAGGGACAGTATGGATGGACCATCAATGGGGTGATTTCACCGTTCCAAGTTATCCGGCAGGATGGCAATGGTTCTCAATATTATTGCCAGATAATGAATACTTAATGATATCGGAATCACGAAATAGCTCAAATGAGTCTAAACTTTATGGAACTCTCCTAGAATCTAATGGTCAGGCATTGCATCTTACTGATAATGAAATCTCTTTAACTATTCTTAATCATTGGGTTTCACCGGCAACTAAAGCGAAATATCCAATCAGATGGTCATTAAAAGTTAAATCAGCTGGTATAAATATAATCATAACTCCAGATATTGTTAATCAAGAAATAACTACAGCATTTCCTCCTCAAACAATCTACTGGGAAGGTAGTTCATCATATAAGGGGTTAGTAAGAAACCAATCTGCAACTGGCAAATCCTATGTGGAGCTGGTCGGGTATGTGATAACCGATGTTACTATTCCTACAGCCTAAGATTCTAGATATCTAGGTCTCAAACCCCATTTCTGAGAATGCTTTTCCCGCAATTCATCAAACATTTCTTCATAGTCCACTGTGTTGATCAAATCTGTTGTCATAATAAAGGCATCTTCTTTATTATCAGAGTAGTATTGTTTACGCCTACCAACTACCTTAAACCCAAATTTTCTATATAATTTCTGAGCTATTTGATTAGACACTCGACATTCCAAAGTCAATTGAACATTGTCCAATAATTTATTTGATTCAATAGAACCAATAATTAAAAGCTCACCAATACCTTGTTTACGATGGCTTTCTCGTACAGCAATACTAACAATATGGCCTTGATCTACAACCGACCACAGCCCAATATATCCAACAATCAACTCATCAGTATTGGCAATAATTGTATGTTTTTTTCTATTTGTTAATCTCCAAAGTACTGTAGATAATCTTTTACTGGATTCTGGTTTAGTTACAGTCGGTATACGTGGATTGTCAGATTTTGAGGCCCATTCATTATAATTACAGGCTTCATCTACAACCACAAAATATGATGCTAAATTATTGCTGAGTAACTCTCGTTTAAAATCTGGAGGGGCATTATTTTCCGAAAAAGACTCTGCATCAATCTGAATTAACTGAGGTATATCTCCTAGTACCATCGGGCGGAGTAAATATTTATCCGAGTGTTTTTTAGCCATCAAATTTACTTCTAATACATACTTGTTTAAGCCTAGGGTAATAGCTAAAAAGCAATATTTCAATAATAATACCCTAATTATTGATGTACAGCTCACAATTTGTTCGAACGAGGATTATAATACAATTAATGGAAAATAAAAAAAACACCTCTGGCTTCAAATATAATGTAGGTATATTCATACGCTTACAAAAGTTCTTATTACCTTATAAAAAAGAAATGTTTAAAGTATATTTCTTTCTTGGCATGTCAAGCATATTCGTACTTTTAATACCTACCTTACTAGGCAAAGCTGTTGATACGATACAAGAAGATGCTTCGATAACATCTATTCTTTTAATCGCTCTTGGCATCATTCTATCAGCGATAGTTAGAGGGACTGCTTCCTATGGGCAAGCCTACCACAGCCAATCTGTTTCACAGAAAGTAGCATATGATATAAGAAATATACTCTACGAAAAATTCCAACGCCAAAGTTTCTCTTTTTTTGATAACACTCCAACAGCAGATCTCATGTCAAGAGCAACAGCTGATGTTGAAGCTGTAAGGATGTTAATAAGTTTTGCAATAATCCGTATGATCCAAGTTGCCACATTACTTTTAATGGTTACTGGTATTCTATTAAATAAGAACTGGCAGTTAGCCTTAGTAACACTAGCTGTTTTACCATTTATTGGTTTTCGTACAACAAATACAAGCCGTAGATTAAGACCTATCTGGCTAAGTGTGCAACAAAATATTGCGCACCTAAGTACAATACTCCAAGAAAATCTTTCAGGAATTAAAGTGGTGAAAGCATTTGGTAGGCAGCTTGAAGAAACAGAAAAATTTAATGAGCAAGCTCAAGAACTCTATGCACGTAATATAGAAGCCAATAGAGAGCAAGCTGCTAACACATCATTAATGACTTTTTCTGTCTACATAGCAGCTGGAATTCAACTAATATATGGTGGCTACTTAGTGATAACTGATTCAATGTCACCAGGTGACTTAACCTCATTTGTATTCTACCTCTTAACGATCACAATGTATGTCCGAATGGTTGGGTGGTTGGGGAATATGTTATCTAGAGCAGTAGCATCAGGCGAACGGATATTTGAAATTCTTGATAGAGATTCAAATATAAAAGACCATTCAGAAGCTATGCCCTTAAGAATAAATCTAGGGGGCATAAAGTTCTCTGACGTGTCTTTTGGTTACAAAGAAGGTTATCCCATTCTGAATGATGTGTCTTTCGAATTAAAACCAGGAACAACTACTGCCATTGTTGGGATGACAGGTAGCGGTAAAAGTACGCTAATCAACCTTCTTTCCAGGTTCTATGACCCTACTCAGGGATCAATCAAAATCGATGGTGATGATATAAAAACTGTAACACTTAGATCTCTACGGAAAGTAATAGGGTTAGTTCAGCAAGATATTTTTCTATTTTCGACAACTATAAGGGAAAATATCGCTTATGGAGATTCAACAGCACCACTAGAGACGATTCAATTGGCTGCAAAAGCAGCTCAATTAGACGATTTCATTACTGGCTTGCCAGATGGTTATGACAGTATTGTTGGTGAAAGAGGAATTAATCTATCAGGAGGGCAACGACAACGATTAGCTATAGCACGAACCATCTTACTAAATCCAAGTATTCTAATCCTCGATGATTCTTTATCAAGTGTTGACACCCACACTGAATATCTTCTGCAGCGTGAGCTAAACCTTTTGATGGAATCCCGCACAACCATTATAGTAGCTCAGAGAATAGCAAGCGTTCTCAAAGCAGACAAGATACTAGTTATCGATAAAGGAAAAGTTATTCAAGAAGGAACTCATTCTGAATTAATAGAAACAAGCGGAGCTTACAAGGATATCTACGAAATACAATTAACTCACGAAGATAAAGCTTCTGTAATACGCGCAGAAAAAAGTTTTACAAGGCCTAGCAAATGATGACAGGAAGAGGTGGTGGTGGTGGTCATGGTGGTGGTCAATTCGATGGATGGGATAACAGTGATTTAGGAAATGTTTACAATCACAAGATATTCGTAAGATTAATACCATACATTAAAAGAAAGAAAAAAAATCTTACCTTCGCATTTATTGGGATGCTCACAGCTACACTAAGTAGCATAGCGATACCTCCTTTAATTGGATTCACGATTGATGCAACAATAAAAGCAACAGACGTTAAGGATTTATGGTTACTAGCAATAGCTTTTTTCGTCACCATCTTTATCAATGCAATAGGATCTTATATTCAAGCCTTACACATGGCAGAAGTCGCTCACTCTATGTTGGTCAATATTAGGACGGATCTTTTTTCACATCTGCAAACTCTGTCACTGAATTTTTATGATAGACAACAAGTTGGTCGATTAATGTCTAGGGTCATAAGTGATGTGGAACAGATACAACAGATTATGACTGGAGGAATCATAGGGAGTGCCGCTGACCTGCTGAGCCTTATTGGAATCGTAGTTGTCATGTTTGTAATGGACTGGTACCTTGCCCTAATCTCATTAAGTGTAGTCCCGCTATTAGTACTGATAGCATTTTTATGGCAAAAAAAAGCTCGAGTCGCATTCTTAGCAGTTCGAAGTGCAATATCTATAGTGAATGGCAGCCTGCAAGAGAATTTATCTGGTGTCAGAGTAGTTCAAAGCATGAATAGAGAAAAGGAAAATGCTCAACTATTTGATAACATCAATAACGATCATCTAGAAGCTAATCTTAAGGCATCACGCCTTTCAGCCGGGATGTTTCCATTAGTTGAGATAATCGTCGGCCTATCAACAGCATTTGTTGTAATTTTTGGAGGTTGGCGCGTAATAGATGGATCACTTGGCGTTGGAACATTAATAGCTTTCAGCCTATTTGTTCAAAGATTTTTTGATCCTATCCGTAATTTAACAATGCAATATACTGAACTCCAAAGAGCAATGGCATCTGGAGTAAGGATCTTTGACCTGTTCGACACCAAGCCTACTATAGTCAATAAAGTTGGAGCACAGCCTTTAGATTTAGTTAAGGGATCGGTATCATTCAACGATGTTTCCTTTTCATACTCAAACGGTATACCCGTATTGAAAAATATAAACCTCAAAGTAGATCCAGGAGAAACAATAGCTCTTGTTGGCACAACTGGTGCAGGAAAAACAACTTTTGTAAGTTTACTAGCCAGGTTCTATGATGTTACAACAGGAACAATATCGATAGATGGTAATAACATACAGGACGTCACTACAGAATCGCTAACAAATCAAACTGGCATAGTATTACAGGAACCTTTCCTATTCACTGGTTCAGTAGAAGAAAATATCCGTTTTGGCAAACCAAATGCTTCAATAGAAGAGGTGATTAACGCTTCTAAAGTAGCTGGTATTCACGACATAATCATGTCAATGGAACTAGGATATAATACAAAAATACAAGAAAGAGGGTCAAATTTAAGTACTGGTCATAGACAATTAATAAGTATTGCCCGAGCAGTAATTGCTGATCCACGTTTATTAATATTGGATGAAGCAACAGCAAATATAGATACACAAACAGAATTCTTAATCCAAAAATCATTAACTACTCTACTATCAGGGCGAACCTCTTTTGTAATCGCCCACAGGTTATCTACGATTAGAGATGCAACAAGGATAGCTGTATTTGAAAATGGAGAAATTACGGGCCTTGGTACTCATATTGAGCTATTAGCTAATTCTGCTAAATATAAAGAACTCTACTCAATGTCTTATACAAGTACTGAATTCAATTAGCTCCTATATAAGATTGACGATTGATATATCAAGAACTAAAATTTCCATATCTGTTTGAAATACAGTTTACATTTACTGGTATTTTACCTTAATCTGATTCAAAATTTGAAAGGTTAATATGGCTGGCAATTATAAAAATATACAGGAGTTTATAGAGTTTCTAGAACAGAAAAATGATTTAATAAGAATTAAAACTAAAGTTTCGTGGAATTTAGAAATAACCGAAATCACTCAACGGGTACTCCAAAATGGTGGCCCTGCCTTATTATTCGAAGATGTTGCAGATTCAGATTTCCCAGTATTAATAAATATATTTGGTACCGAACAACGGATGGCATGGGCACTTGGAGTTGAGAATTTAAATCAGATAGCTGGAAAAATTGAGACCCTGCTTGGGACAGTACAAGGGCCACCTACTGGTATAGTCAACAAGATAAAACTTCTTGGCGATTTAATTAATATTGCCAGAATAGGGCCAAAACACCTCGACAAAGCTCCTTCGCAAGAAATAATACACACAGGAGATGCAATAGACCTAACCAAGTTACCAATTCTCAAAACATGGCCTCTTGATGGAGGACGGTATATCACACTCCCTTTAGTAATAACAAAAGACCCCGAGACAAATATACACAATATTGGCATGTATAGAATGCAAGTATTTGATAAAAAAACAACAGGAATGCATTGGCAAACACAGAAGGTAGGGCGTCACCATCAAACACTAGAAAAGAAAAACGGCAGCTCAAAAATGGAAGTCGCCGTAGCATTAGGTGGAGATCCTGCCCTTATTTGGAGTGGCTCAGCACCTGTTCCACCCGATATAAATGAATATTTACTCAGCGGCTTTATTAGAAATAAGGGAGTCAGTGTAACAAAAGGTATAACAGTTGACCTGGATATTCCTTCAGAAGCGGAATTCATTATAGAAGGGTTTGTCGACCCCAATGAATCTAGAAAAGAGGGTCCTTTTGGTGATCATACAGGATATTATTCTATAGAAGATGAATATCCTGTTTTCCACGTAACAGCAGTAACACATAGAAAAAACCCAATATATCCAACAATAGTTGTTGGTAGACCTCCCCAGGAAGATTATTGGTTAGGCAAAGCGACAGAACGTATTTTTCTACCGATTATGAAACTAACTATCCCGGAAATTACTGATGTTCATATGCCAGCAGAAGGAGTATTTCACAATCTTATTTTGGTCAGTATGAATAGAGAGTATCCTGGGCAAGCACAAAAAGTCGCTCACGGGCTTTGGGGCTTAGGATTAATGTCCTTAACCCGTGCAATCGTTCTCTTAGACTCAGACGTAGACTTAAATAACCCATCGGAAGTTCTATGGAGAATTACGAGCAACACCGATCCTAGAAGAGATATCTTCTTTTCCGAAGGCCCACTAGATGACTTAGATGTTTCTTCTCCAACAGGCCATGTAGGAAGTAAAATTGGTATTGATGCAACACGCAAAACTAATGAAAGTGAAATGGGTACTAGAAAATGGATGCCCGACATAACAATGGATGAAGACATCATTGAACAAGTAACAGCTAAATGGAAAGAGTATGGAATATAGTGAGCTCAAATCCACAGATAAGCAAACCTTGGGTCTATGCAGGTAAGATTGGGCTGCTGCTAGACTCCATAAAGTTTGAACATTCCATTTTTGCCCTGCCTTTTGCTTATCTAGGTATGCTAATGGCATCTGACGGAATCCCAGATATTAACAAGATAGTATGGATTACAGTCGCTATGGTATCCGCACGAACCCTGGCAATGGGGGCAAACCGATATATTGATCATTATAGCGATGCACAAAATCCGCGAACAGCCTTAAGAGCCCTGCCTTTAGGCCAAATAAGACGGCTTGAAATGGCAGCAATGTGCATTGTTAGCTTATTGATATTTCTCTTCTCGGCTAGCATGCTAAATGAATTATCATTATTGCTGTCACCACTAGCAGCAATCATTGTAGTTTCATATTCTTACTCAAAAAGATTCACCTGGCTTAGCCATTTTTGGCTTGGATTTGCAGACGGACTTGCTCCTGCTGGAGGATGGATTGCAATATCTAACACAATTACAGTGGAAGCAATAATATTATGCTTAGCGGTTTCTTCTTGGGTAGCAGGGTTTGATCTTATTTATCAATGTATGGACAGAGAATTTGATATAAAGAATAACCTACACACAATACCAGCAAAATGGGGTGTGAAAGCGGCTTTAATTTGGGCGAAGGTTATGCATATTATTACAATTATCAGTCTAATAACCGCTGGGATTCTAACAGCGATAGCTTGGCCTTACTATGTAGGAATAGCAATTGCTACGGCTTTATTAATCTACGAGCATAGCTTAGTCAAACCAACTGATTTATCTAGAATAACTGTCGCATTTTTTAATATTAATGGGTACATAGCATTGACCGTATTTGTATTTACTTTAGTTTCAATAATGATAGGATAGTACATGCGTAAATGAGTACGTCAATTGCTAAATTATTATATTCTAATTTTAATTTATCTAGCTTAAATAGAGATCTTTTGCGTTAATTAAACCCACGAATAAACATATAATCAAGGGTATCCAATCAGGAGTATAAAATGGATCCAGTTGTAGTCGGCATATCAGGTGGAAGCGGAGTAGTAATAGCTAAGGAAGTAATAAATACTCTTTTAGAAAAAAATATACCCGTAATAGCTATATGCTCAGATGCTGGTAAACAGGTTTGGATGCAAGAATTAAATGAGCCCTTCTCCACCTCTCTATCTGAATGGACAAATTATAAGATATTTTCGCATTATGGAATAAACCAAATTAGTGCTCCTATTGCAAGTGGTAGTTTCCCCACAGCAGGTATGCTCATTATACCTTCAAGTATGTCAACGGTAGCATCTATAGCTCACGGCTTATCTGACAACCTAATTAAGCGTGCTGCTGATGTAACTATAAAAGAAAAAAGGCCGTTAATAATAATGCCCAGAGAAACACCAATGTCACCAATACACCTCGAAAATCTGCATCGACTAAGCCAGGTAGGTGCAATAATACATATGCCCGCACCAGCTTTTTATTTAAACCCCAAAACTGTAGAAGATATAGTATCTTATCTTGCAGCAAAAGCCATTTCATTTATAGAAACAAAAGAAACAAATCTCGAACCAGAATACCAATATATGAATCCAAAAGATGAAACTTAAAAAATATAAAATGTAAAAGGAGAGATATTCATGAAGAGGATACCTAAAATATTCAAAGTAGTAGCTATAGCATTTATAGTCAGCATTGGGAGTTTATTAGCAGGAGCGTGTAGCACCGTCGAAGAAGACTATTCAACACCAATTCGAATTGGCTTATTACCTATTATAGATGCAGTACCATTCTATGCAGCTGAAGAAGACGGGTTATTCGAAGATCTAAACGTAGAATTAATAACCTTTTCAAGCGCACAAGAAAGAAATGTAGCACTACAAACAGGGAATATAGATGCTCAACTAGCCGACCTGATCGCAACAGGACTTTTAAATAAAGAAACCCACCTAGTTCAAATTGTAAAGACAACTTACCGAGCTAACGAGGAAAAAGGGATGATAGCACTTGTTGCAGGCAAAGATAGTGGAATCACTAAAATGTCTGACTTGATAGGCAACGAAGTAGGAATATCATCTAATTCTCTTATTGAATACCATTTAGATCAATATTTAGACGAAGCAGGTATAGACCGCTCAGCAGTTATAAAACAAGAAGTCGCTAGTATTCCAACTAGGATGGAGCTCCTTATGCAAGGAACATTAAAAACAGGAATTCTACCTGAACCATTAACAACACTAGCTGTTAATGCAGGCGGGGTCATTATAATGGATGATCAAGATAGTCGCCTTGGTTTAAGCGTATTAGAATTCGATACTAGCTTTATAGAAGCACATCCAGTACTAGTAACTGAAATAGTTAATATTCATGATGTGTCGATTAAGAATATAAACTCCAATCCAGCTAAGTATCAACACCTGTTATCTGAGAAAGCTAGACTACCAGAGGTATTAAAAGAAACTTTCAAGATGCCTCCATTTCCTGTAGGAAATGTACCAAGTAAAGCAGAAATAGAAAAATCAAATAAATGGCTTAAAGAAAAAGGATTAATTGAGGCTATCAGGCCTTATGATGAAGTTGTTAACAATAGCTTTCTTGAAGGAAGTTAGTACAAGCGAATACAATGCCTGAGAAAATAGTAGCGGGCGTATATGATGTGACTTTTCAGTATACTGAGTCAGCTACTATTTTTTCGCATTTTACATGGGAAGTATTCGAGGGTGAATCCTGGGCAGTAATTGGGCCTTCTGGCTGTGGTAAAACAACCTTAATGTACCTTTTAGCAGGGTTACGTTTCCCAAATTCAGGACGCATACAAATTGAAGGGTCAGATTTGGTCGGGCCCAGAAACAGTACTGGCCTTATTTTACAAGATCGTGGCCTATTACCATGGGCTACAGCTTCCCAAAATATAGATTTAGGCTTGAAGATTCGGAAATTCACTAAAATAGAACGAAAAGATATTGTTACTAGGTGGCTGAATAAAATAGGAATGGTTGACCTTGGAAATCGCTACCCTCACCAACTCTCCGGCGGGCAGAGGCAACGCGTTGCAATTGCAAGAACCTTATGCTTGAACCCCAGTCTTCTCCTCATGGATGAGCCTTTTAGTGGATTAGATGCAATAACGAGAGAAAGCTTACATGAAGTTGCCTTAGATCTTGGTATAACAACAGGAATGAACTCAATAATAATCACTCATGACATACAAGAAGCAATCTATTTAGGCAAAAAGATAATGGTCTTACCTGGTGGGGCTGAAAATCCACAGGTAATATTAAATAACCCTAGAGCAGGTGACCCTAATTATTTAGAGTCTCCAGAATTTCAACAAATGTATAAACTACTTAGGAATGCCCTTAAACCCGCATGAAATATAACAGTATCATTTCCAAAATAATCCCCCCTTTGATCACAGTAGCGATCATGGGTTTAATATGGCATCTATTCTCTGTTATTATAAGCTCTCATATTTTCCCCGAGCCTATACATGTAGTACAAACATTCGTTAAAGAAATACAATCAGGCCAATTATTAGAACACATAACGATAAGTGTATACAGAGTACTATTATCCATATTCTTTGCTTCAGTGACAGCTACACCTCTTGGAACCATACTTGGAATGAGTAATAGACTTTATTCTATTTCAGCCCCAGTAATCTATCTAACTTATCCAATACCCAAAATTGTATTCCTGCCTCTTGTTTTACTTTTTCTAGGACTAGGCGACGCTAGTAAAGTTTTCCTAATTTCATTAATACTATTTTTTCAGGTAGTTCTATTAGTTCGAGACAGCGTAAGAAATGTAAACTCTGAACTTATACTATCTATTGAATCTTTAGGTGCAGGAAAATTCACTATGCTCAAAGAGGTCTACTTCCCCGCTTCACTCCCAGGCTTGTTCTCGGCATTAAGAATTAGTACCGGGGTGGCTATGGCTGTACTTTTCTTTGTGGAAAGTTTCGGCACACAGAAAGGCCTAGGATATTACATTCTAGTCGATTCCTGGGGCCGGTTAGCATATGAAGAGCTATATGCAGGTGTATTAGCAATGGCGTTAGTCGGGTTAACAATATACTACATATTAGATGCAAGTGAAAAATACTTCTGCAAATGGAACAACAAATAGATTAACCTTTATAAGATCCTAGCCAGAAACTCTAGGTACGATACCTAACTTTACAACAATCGCTTCTGGCAATCAGATCTTGAAAAGCAGATTTATCTTGTTCCTTTCATTCGTGGATCTAATACATCACGTAGAGCATCTCCAAATACATTAAACCCAAAAACAGCCAAGCTTAGTGCTATTCCAGGATAAATTATGATATGAGGTGCAAGTTCAGCATAATCCAAAGCATTGGCATTCAGCATCCCGCCCCAAGAAGGGTGAGGTTCTGGAACTCCAAGTCCTAAAAAGCTCAGAGAGGCTTCCGTTGTTATCGCCGAGCCAAGCTGCCCAGTAACAACAATAATCCACGGAGCCATTGAGTTAGGAATTATATAACGTAAAATAAGTCTCCAGTCAGTAGCACCAATCGTCCTACCTGCAAGAACATAATCGGTTCTAACAACGCTTAAAGCCTGTGATCTCACAACCCTAACCATTCTTGGAAGTGTAGGAACTGATATTGCAACTATCGTTGCTTCAATACTAAATGTTTGTAAAATAGCCACGATTGCCATTGCCAAAATTAACCCCGGAAATGCCTGTAAAATATCAACAAGTCTCTGGCCTATAAGGTCAATTTTACCACCATAATAAGCACTCATAACTCCAAGTAATCCAGCTATACTACCAGCACCTAAAGCTACCGCAAAGCCTACATACAAGGAAATTTGTGCACCAAACACGATCCTGGTAAAAGCGTCCCTGCCATATCGGTCACCACCAAGAAAATGCTCTCCATTCGGTGGTACCAATTGCGCGTACGCGCTTAAAGCATACTTATATGGCTGTTCACCTTCATAGCCGGAAGCATTCGCAGCTATCACTTGCCATAATTCGGCTGTTGCTGCAGTCAACAGCATTAACGTACAGATAATCAAACCCATAAGACCAAGTGGCCTTCGTTTCCAAAGTATCCAATTTGCTTTTAGAAAGCTTTTTTGCGCTCTACCACCAACAATCTCAGCTACAGTTTCTTCTTGAGCTGCCATTATCAATTTCTCCTTATCAAATTCAATATTAAGTTACCAACATCTTCTCAAAGACTAAAATCGAATCCTGGGATCAAGCCAACCATAAATTAGATCTACACCTAGATTGGCAAGAACAACAGAAAAACCTGTAAGCGTCACTACTAATTGAACAACAGGATAATCTCTCTGACCGATAGCATCTACCATCATTCTACCAATGCCTGGCAGGCCAAATACTTGTTCTGTAACGACTAGTCCGGTAACAGTAAGCGGAATAAATATACCAATCAACGTAATAACCGGTATCATTGCATTCCTCATTGCGTGCCTAACGATAATAACATTCTCTTTCAATCCTTTAGACCGCGCAGTACGAATGTAATCCTCTCTCATGACTTCAAGCATAGTCGCTCGCATCATACGAAGAGGAACGCCCATCAAAAAACCGAGTCCTATTATTAATGCTGGCCATATCAACTGAGTAAGATTTGCTATTGGATCCTCCCATATAGGAACATAACCTGGATCTGGTATCCATCCAAAATTTCTCACCATAATTAATATAAGCATCATTCCACTCCAAAAAGTCGGAACTGAAATACCTGCTATTGACACAATCCTGATAATATAATCAGCCCATGTATCTTGCTTTAATGCTGCGATAACTCCACCAATGACTCCAAGTACACTACCAAATACTAATCCCATGATCCCAACTTGAGCACTAAGTGGAAGTTTTCTGGCTAATAGTTGTGTCATCTCAGCGTTATAGAAATAACTTTCTCCAAAATTGAGAGTACATATGCCCCAAAGCCATTCAAAATACTGAACATACAGAGGCCTGTTCAAGCCTAATTTCTCTCTTAAAGCTTCCAACTGTTCAGGAGTTCCAACTAGCCCAGAGTCGCCACCGAGTATTAGAACTGCTACATCACCAGGTGCTACCCGCATAATACCGAAAACAACGATGGTAACCCCAAGTAAAGTCGGAATGGCTAAAAGTAATCGACGTATGATATAAGTCCACATGCCAGACATTCCCCCCTCTTTTATACATTCAATGAAACAAAAGTGGAACAACCACAAAAATCTGGATTTCGCCCCACTTTAGATATACCTGCTGAAGAAGTCAAGTCATTTATGAAGAACTTTTAAACTTATTAATAGGAGAATAGCTTTTTAGGTAGGCTCAAACAAAACTTAAAGTAGGATTTACTTGGGAGAAACAGAATAACCCATTATTACTACATCTTTTATATTCTCTTTAATCTTTGCAACACCTGGCATTAATCCATATTCTACAAAGCCTAAATCAGCAAATAATTTAATACTTGGAAGGTTATCTTTATAAATTAATCCTAGAAATGTTTTTACACCTAATCGATTATGATTTTCCAAAACCATATTTATTAACCCTGTTGCAACACGTTGACGCCGCGTCTCTTTTTTTACGTAAACACTAATTTCAGCGGTATGACGATATACCGGTTCACCATAAAAGTCCTGTAAACTTACCCAGCCAAGAACAATACTATTTATATCATCACTAGCAACCCAAATAGGCCTTGTATCGGTATTATGATTTCTAAACCATTGTAATCTAGATTGAACAGATGCTAGCTCAGATTGAGAAGTCACACCTTCGATCACCGCAGAATTATAAATTTCAATGATGCTAGGCAAATCTTTTTCCGTAGCAAATCGAAATGTTAAATCAGTATTCATATAAGAATTCTCACATTAGCAGTTTCTTGATATATCAAATTAAACGGGTCCTCATTAATTGGGCAATTTAAATATCCAAATAATTCATTCTAATGCTGTCTCCAAAGAATTCCATGTAACTTTTAGCACCTGTCTATTAAATGGTGCCCCCAAGGGGACTCGAACCCCTGTTGGCGGCTTGAAGGGCCGCAGTCCTAGGCCACTAGACGATGGGGGCAAAACGTTTGCTCACATGAACTATAACTAACAGCAGTCTAAGTATTCAAGTTAGAAAAGGTAAGATTCATGCTGATTGTGAAAAATACCCCTAAATACACTAAACTAAATAGGTCTATAGATTCCCGCTGTTTCTAATAGTTTGAAAAAATTTATTTATAGTCTGATTATATTCCATGTGTCTTTCAAATGGAGACCCATGCCTGGTCGGGAAAATATCAACTTCTACCTGAGCCCCGGTTAAGGCCTTCGCCAACTCTTTTGCTTCTTCGGGTCCTGTATATTCATCACCTGCTCCAACAATAATTAAACTAGGCATATCAATCCTCCCTAAATCGAAATCTACTTCATCTGTAGCTCCAACAACATGAATATATTTATCAACATTATTGGAAGTCATGATATTTCTGTGCCATTCCACGATATCTGGCTTTGCTAATACAAATTCAGGAGTATATACACTTGAAATCCATCCATTAAAAACAGACTCCATACCTCCTAATTTTATGCTATTTTTCCTATCTAATACGCTTTGCAATCTTGCCTGTTTTTCTTTATCATCAATCGGTTTATTTACTATTTTCCCTCCATTAGAAAGTACTAAACCCCAAATTTGCTCAGGATAAACCGCTGCATAATTTCGAGCAATGCCTGCTCCCATAGAATATCCAATCAAACCTGTGTTCTCAATATTTAAAGCTCGGAGTAATTCATGTAGGTCTTCTATTAAGGTTGTTTGCGAAACTTCCTGATTAAAAGGTGTTTCTGTTGCACCATGACCTCTAACATCATAAGTTAATACACGATATTTATTGGATAAATCTGCGATCTGTAGTTCCCATGCTAAGTGATTATCTCCTGATCCATGAACTAAAGTAATCCATGGATTTCCCACCTCACCATGGATTTCATAAAATTGTCGTATCGAATTAGCAACAATAAATTTACCAGTCATAAATTAAGATCCCTTCATCCAAATAATTATACCTCTAAGGGTACAATGCGAACCCAGACAAGCCTAAAGTTTCTTCAATACCGAGCATTACATTCATATTCTGAATCGCTTGCCCAGCAGCTCCTTTTATCAGGTTATCAATAGCAGTGACTACTACGATTTTCCCTGTCCTACTATCCATAGTTGGGTATACTTGTGTCATATTACTACCTGCCACCTGTTTAGTATGAGGCGGAGCATCCAGAACACGCACAAAAGGTTCGTTTCTATAATATTCTTTAAACAATTCTAAAAGAATATCTTTCCCTTTAGGGTTATTTTTTAATGTGTCATCTTTAGGAAAGGCATAAATAGTACTAAGAATACCTCTAGTGACGGGAATCAAATGAGGAGTGAAAGTTACAGCCCAGTCAACCGTTTCATCTAAATTTCCCAACGTCTGACTTATCTCTGGAAGGTGCCTATGGCCATCCAAACCATATGCAGAGATATCTTCGTTCACCTCAGAGAAATGGACATTAAGTGATAAAGACCGACCAGCTCCGGAAACCCCGGACTTTGAATCAACTATAACGTCTTTTGTAATTATCTTATGATGAGCAAGTGGAGCTAACCCGAGCAAAGCTCCTGTAGGATAGCATCCCGGATTTGCAACCAAATCAGCGTTCGCTATTTCTTTTCTATTTACTTCGGTCAAGCCGTAAATAGATCGAGAAATGTAACTAGGAGCAGGATGTTTGACATACCAATCTTCATATTCTTCTAAAGAATCTAATCTAAAATCAGCTGAAATATCTATAATCTTAGCTCCGTTATCTAAATATTTAATACAAGCTTCTGCACTAGATTTATGCGGTAAAGCGGAAAAAATAACATCTGGATCTATAATTTGATCTTCCTCTAATATAACTTGATCAATATCATCCAAATGTGGGAAAACAGTATTTACTTTTTGCCCAGCAGCACTTCTTCCAGTTACTCCAACTAATTCAACAGAAGGATGAAATCTAAGTAATCTTGCAAGTTCCATACCTGCATAACCTGTAACATTAATTATACCGACTCTAAACATTCAATTTACCAACCCTTCCCTTTAGTTACTATCTATAGAAAAAAATACTAAGCAATCATACACAATAAATTATACAACGGAGCCAACAATTACGCAGAACTAGATGGACATATGGTACTAAGCTTGCATTCACCACATATTGGGTTCCTTGCAAAGCATACTCGACGTCCATGTTCAATTAAATCCATATGCGTTTGGTAGTATTTATCACTAGGTATTAATGATTCAAGTATTTCATGGGCCTTATCTGCAGAGATACCTTCGTCAAATAGTTCTAATCTTTTTGAGACACGGAAAACATGAGTGTCAACAGGGAATGCTGCCATATGAAAAGAAAACAATAATACACAAGAGGCTGTCTTTCTCCCAACACCTGGAAGGCTCAGTAGCCATTTTAGTGAGTCTAGAACAGGTAATAATTTTAAACTTTCAATATCTAGCTTTCCGTTCCGGTGAAATATTTCCTTTAAAATAGCCTGAATCCTAGGTGCTTTGATTTTAGACAAGCCTCCAACTCTAATAGCAAGTTCAACATCATCTTCATTTGCATTCATGACGTCATCCCAGGACGCAAATACTTCCGTCAATTTATCATAACTTCTATAAGTATTAATATCGGATGTATTTTGAGAAAGAACAGTGAATACTAGTTCTTCTAAAGAATTCAATCGAGGCTCCCAGGTTCGAACTCCATAATCGTCTTCTAAGAGTTCCACCATTTTACTTGAGCGCTCTTGCCTTATTTTGGTTAGAATAGTCATATACACATATTACACCTAAAAAATTAATCAAAATATAAGAACGGAAATTTAATGCAAGACTTAATGACTCAAGCTCTTAAAGGGCACAACGCTGATTATTTAGAACTTAGGTTGGAATCACTAGACGGAACACGAATAAGCTATAGAGGAAAAGAATTAGACGATATTAGCAGTGGTAATAGTAATGGAGGATGCGCTAGAGCTTATGTAAATGGAGCATGGGGATTTGTAACTTTCACAAAGACAAATGATCTACGTTCAAAAGTTGCATTAGCTGTACAACAAGCAAGGTTAGCAAACGGCGATGGGGGCTCAATTATCAGCGGAGATCCAATAGTTTCGATTACCCCTCCGGTTAAAAAAATAGATCCTTTTACAGTTCCTCTTAAGAGTAAAATAAACCAATTAGAAGAATATGTTGATTCCTTATGGTCAGTTTCATCTCTCCAAAGCACTAGCCTTAACTACGGTGACCGTAAACGCAAAACGTATTTTGCTAATTCAGAAGGAAGTTATATAGAGCAAGAACGCATCGATGTAACATTTGGAGCACGCGCAGTGGCAAGAAAAGATGGTGATGTACAGCAGTATGGAATCAGCGTCGGAAGCTTAGGTGACTACGGAATTATCTTAATTCGTGCAGAGGAAATGGAAGTAATCTCTCAAAAAGCTGTTGATTTACTGAATGCACCTCAATTAACAGGCGGTGAATATACCGTAATCTGTGATCCTATTCTAGCAGGAGTATTCGCACACGAGGCTTTTGGGCATTTATCAGAATCAGATTTTGTATATGAAAATGACAGTATGAAAGAGATCATGGTTCTGGGCCGTAAGTTCGGGGGTGAACATTTGAACATTGTAGATGGAGCCAGTGTTCCAGAATTAAGAGGATCTTATTCTTATGATGATGAAGGTATTCCTGCTCAAAAAACTCAACTAATCCGTGAAGGTAACTTAGTTGGTCGGTTACATTCAAGAGAAACTGCAAGCAAAATGAACGAAAAAGTCACGGGAAATGCTAGGGCAATTGATTTTAGACATCCTCCGATTGTGCGAATGACAAATACCTATATCGAACCTGGAAATGCAACCTTTGAAGAACTCATATCTGAAGTTAAAGACGGTGTTTATGCAAAAAATTGGTATGGTGGGATGACAAGCATGGAAATGTTTACCTTTTCAGCTGGTGAAGCTTACAGAATTCGAAACGGCAAGATCGAAGAACTCGTCAGGCCAGTAGTCCTGTCTGGAAACGTTTTTACAACTCTAGAAAACCTAGATGCAGTAGCCAACGACCTTGATATGAATGAAGGAGGAGGCTGTGGTAAAGGAGGTCAATCACCATTACCAGTCTCCAACGGAAGTCCTCATATTCGTATACAAAACTGCCTTGTAGGAGGAGCATAATATCATGGATTTCAATGAAAAACCCTTGTTGGAAAAATCAATGTCCTATGCTTTAGATTCAGTTGAAGAAGCAGAGGTCATGATACACGAGAATATATCAACTCCTGTCGGTTTTGAAGCGGAGAAACTGAAGGAAATAGAAACAAGAGAAACTTGGGGGTTGGGTGTAAGAATCATTAAAAACGGCCGCATTGGAATTTCTTCCACTAGCAATCCCGATCAATTTATGACAGCCATAGACAGAGCAATCGAATTATCTGAATATGGACCAGAAGCTCATTTTAAATTACCCTCGAAAACTACTTATGAAGAAGTAAAAACATACGACCCCCAAATAGAAACTCTACTATTAGAACAGATGGCTGATTATGGGCGAGAAATCATTGCCAAAGTGAAACCAATTAGTCAGGAAACACTATTTGATGCTGGAATACAAAAATCTTTATCAACTTTCGCTTTTCTGAATTCAAATGATGTATTTTTCAGCTCTAATAAAAGCAGCTTTTCATCGTGGCTATCTGGAACGTTAATTAGAGGTACAGATATGTTATTTGTATCCGAAAGTTTTAGAGGTAATAGCCCTAAATGGGATGTTGATTCACTAATATCAGAAGTAGAAAGACAACTTTCTTGGGGTGAGGCTATCGTAGATTCTCCATCAGGTAAACTACCTGTTCTGTTTTTACCCAGAGCTGTTGTAAGTGTACTTTTAAGCCCTTTCATGTCAGGGATAAATGGAAAATCAGTTCTCCACGGATCATCACCTTTAGGAGATAAATTAGAAACTAAGATATTCGATGATAGAATAACCATACATGATAATCCCATGTTAGATTTAAAACCATCATCAAGATTTGCTGACGATGAGGGAATCAAAACTAAAGACAGATATCTTGTAGAAAATGGCACATTGAAAACCATACTCTATGATCTACAAACAGCAGGCCAAAGTGGAAAGCAAAGCACTGGAAATGCTTCACGTGGCCTAGGTTCTATGCCCGGCGTTTCAAACTCTTATATAACAGTATCCCCCGGCAACGCTTCGTTCGACATGCTATTAACTGAACTACAAAATGGGATAATCGTTGAGCAACTTATAGGCATGGGCCAAGGTAATACACTAGGAGGGGATGCTGGAGGGAATATACTCCTAGGTTACAGGGTTAAAGACGGTAAGATCGTAGGACGCATAAAAGATACTATGCTTAACTGCAATATTTACGATGCTTTATCTAACATAATAGCAATTGGTTCAAATAGTAAAGAACTTGGAGGATCAATGTCCATACCGGCAATTTTATGTAAAGATATATCTGTATCCCCAAAGATAAATCAAGAAAAATAGGCTCGCTAGTGGAAAATTCCAGCATATTAGAACAAATCTTAGATCCAACTGTTAATGTTTTGGCTATTGAAATTGAAGCACTCTCAGATCTTGATTCTACCCAAGCAACTAGAATTTCTAACGCACTCTCAAAACTAGACTTAACTAAACAAAAACAGTTGTTAGAACATTTAACTATATCTTCTGAAGACCGTTTCGAACTAAATTTCGATGAGCTGTTTATCGTGAAATTAGAAGATCCTAGTGAAGATATAAGGATAATGGCGATAAAAGGCTTGTGGGAGTATACGGATAGGTTCCTATTACGGAAATTAATCGATACTTTATACACAGATGAAAGTGAAAACGTTCAAATAGAAGCTGCCAGAGGCTTAAGGAAATTTTCTATATTAGCGCAATCTGATAAATTGCTTGACCGAGATTCTCAGTATCTCCAAGAGAGGTTATTAAATCTTATCGGACCAGAAGGAGATGATTATGAGTTAAATATTGATTTAAGAAGATTTATAACAGAAGCTTTAGCACCTTTTGATAATGAGAGAGTTAGAAATATCATTATGGACAACTATAACAGCGTAGATGAAACATTGAAGTCTTCTGGGTTATTTGCAATGGGCGATAACGGGCATCCTCAATGGATACCTTTTATATTAGAAGAAATGGAAAATGAAAACCCTGAAATAAGATTCGAAGCAGCTGGAGCAGCCGGTCGACTTGCAGATATCTCGTTAGTACCTGCCCTAGCTAGAATGGGAAACGACACAAATACAGAGGTTCTATCATCAATTATCACTGCTTTAAATAATATTGGAGGAGAAATATCTGAAATAGTGTTGAAACGTTTCTTACAACACACAAATACCACTATTAGAGAGTTATCTAAAGATGCTTTGGATAATATGAGTTTGGAAGAATTACCAACTGGAGATCCATCAAAAGCAATTTTCACTGGAGAAGATGAACCACCAACTGTTGATGATACGTTTATCAATTACGATGACGGTCTAGAAGAATATGATGATGAATTTAACAGCTCAGATTAAAGGTAATAAGTAATAAATGTTAAGCCAAGATAATAATAATGTCGAACATGTCGTATCAGCAGGAGGAGTAATTTTTAGGAATACTTTGAGCTCTTTTGAGATCGTTGCCTGCCGGCGAAAAGATAAATGGATGCTCCCAAAAGGAACTCCTGAAACAGGAGAAAGCCTAGAAGAAACAGCTCTCAGAGAAGTAAAGGAGGAAACAGGATTATCTACTACTATATTGTGCCCTTTAAAAAAAATTCACTATAATTTCCTATCGGGAAAAATTCACTTTGAAAAAGATGTCTATTTTTATCTTATGAACCCCACAGGAGGAGACTTTACTGAGCATGATAATGAATTTGATTCAGTACATTGGATTAATCTTGCCCAGGTGAAAGACTACATGACCTATGAAACAGATATTGATGTTATTAAAATTGCTAAACAGGCTATTGCACAAGGAGGGCACTCCGATTTTGAATGATCATTTTCATATTCAAGGGAAAAAGGTCACCCTCAGGCAGAAAAAAGTAAATGATGCCTGGAATGACTATATTTGGCGTGCCGATAGCGAATTGGCAGAATTAGATGCAGCTCCAAGATTAAACATGACCTTTGAACAGTACGAACCTATACACAAAGAAGATTTACGATACCCTACACCCCGAAGTAAAAGATTTGCTGTTATAGAAAATGAAGGTGAAATCCATATTGGCAACTGCATGTATTACGATTTGGACTCTCAAAAAGGGCAAACTGAAATTGGTGTAATGATAGGCGATAAGGGGTTCTGGGATGGAGGTTATGGGAGTGAAGCAGTCACACTATTAACCGATTATTTATTTAACGAACTTAAGCTGGAGAGAGTTTACTTAAAAACACTAGATTGGAATATAAGGGCTCAAAAAGCCTTTACAAAAATTGGGTTTTCCCAATATGGATGGTCAAACCAGGGAAGATATAAATTTATGCTGATGGAAATCAGTAAAGATAAATGGGACCTGTGAATATAAGTGAAGAACAATTTGTCCGATCTTTAGGATCTCGAAATTTGATTTCCATCAGCCAACTTCCTTGATTTTGGCCCTGATAGAATCACTAAACTGCTGTTTCTGCCAATTCCTTACCATGTCAGAATCCATAATTACAGATTCGACACTCTCTCGAGACTGCGCTAACTGGATTAGGCTATTTGTAGGCCATATAAGAGAAGGATCCAAATTGAGTTTTTCTCCTTGGTCGGATCGCCAGTCTTTTAAAGCACGGAGCAATACCCCATAACGTTTTCCGTGTTCTGGGGGTCTATTTTTTGCAGGATTAAACTCCGTATTAGCGATGATCTCTCCGTCAAATCCAGTTCTAATAGAATACGAGAGTTTCTCTTTGAATTTTTCTGATAACCTCCTAGGCCAGCCAGGTACCTTTTCAAAATCCACATGAGGATTTCTTGATAAATAAAGCAATACTTCATTACTTAAGACTTTAAAAGGAGGTACGTTTCTGTTTCGTGCCTCGATATCTCTAAACATATAAATTGATTTAAGTATTAGTAACTCTTGATATTCAAGCCCTGCACTACCCTTCATTAATCTAAATGCAACATCAGGCTGTGGTGGAGCTACATAACGGATTCTCTTCAATCGCTCAAATTCCTCTTCAATCCATGAATTTCTATCTAATTCACTCAAAATTTCAACTAATCGATCTCTTAATTGAATAAGGTAAGCGACGTCATCGACAGCATAGTCTAGTGCTTCTTTGGATAAAGGGCGAATACCCCAATCAGCTCTCTGTAATTTCTTGCTCTTTTTTAATACTACACCTATGGATTTCTCTAAAACTGAGCCAAGGCCTGTTCGTTGGTATCCGCAAAATCGAGCTGCTAAACTCGTATCAAAAATACTATCAACAGTGAAATTCCATTCTCGATCAATAACACGAATATCATTATCTGAGGCGTGTATAATTTTCTGAACCGATTTTTCAGCTAGCAATGCACCAAAATCGTCCATTTCTTCTATAGCCAATGTATCTATGATCCAATTTTGCGAAGAAGTAGAAACTTGTATTAAACAAACATGTTCTGGGTATGCAAAGAAGCCATTCGACTCTGTATCAATACCTATAGCGGATTCATTTAAAAGCGCTGTAATTAAATTGGATAACTCATCTGCTGTCGTTATAAGTTTCGTCATCTAATTAATGATTTCCATATGCCCAATACTGGCTAACAACCGTTTAACGCCTTTGCCTTTGAATGCTACGGTAACCTCGAAATCATTCCCTAGCGATGTTGTCAAACAAGCTATAACAACACCTTCTCCAAATATTTTATGGGATACATGATCTCCTGTTTTAAATGGAGATTCATTCGACTTTTTAGGCTCTATTTTACCCTTGCCTGATTGAACAATTAAACTGTCGATTACTTCCATGGGCGAATTCTGTTCCTGAGTCTTACTATTATTCCTACTAATTAAATGGCTTGGTATATCCCTTAGAAATCTGGAAGGCCCACCTGATGAATTTCCATAACTACTTTGAAAAGAACGGTTTGTAGCTAAAGTCATATATAGGCGTTCTTGAGCGCGCGTCATGCCTACATAACATAGGCGTCTCTCTTCTTCAATTTCAGCCGGATCCCCAGAATCTAAAGATCTCCTGTGCGGAAGAAGCCCTTCCTCCATCCCGATCATAAACACTATAGGAAATTCAAGACCTTTTGCTTGGTGTAAAGTGATTAATGTAACAGCATCGGGCCCTCCGTCCGCAAGTTTATCTAGATCTGTCGATAAAGCTGCCGATTCTAGAAAAGATCCCAAAGCGATTTCATTTTCCAATTCAGCATATTCTACGACGGCAGAACGAAGTTCCATTAAATTTTCCCATCGATCTTCACGGTTCTCTTCGAGTTCAATAAATTTTTTATAACTAATCATTTCAATTAGTGTATCGAACAATACTAAAATATTTTGTTTCTCAGCAACCTCTGACAACTCATCAATCATGCTCAAAAACAACCGGATTTGATTTAATGATCTAGCAGCAATTTTAGGGAGGTCAATTGGGCTTTCAGAAACATCTTGTAAAACCATTCTTAATGCAACGTATAAAGGTAAATCATTTAATTGTGCCCAGCTTTGGATTATCGAAATAGTCCTTAATCCTATACCTCGGCCAGGAACATTAATAATCCTCAATAAGCTGACCGTATCATACGGATTATGTATAAACCGTAAATAAGCCAGAATATCTTTAACTTCTCGTCGCTCCCAGAACCTTAACCCACCTATTATCCTATAAGGGATGCCCGCCCTTACAAATGCCTCTTCAGGGGCTCTAGACTGAGCATTAGTCCTATACATTATTGCGACATCACCATAGTGTGCAACATCAGATTGGACTAATCTTTCTATCTCAGATGCGACATGTAATGCTTCTTCTTGTTCATTATATGTATGAGCGATGTTAATTAAATGGCCATCTGGGTTATCTGTCCATAGTTCAAGATCATTTCTGTTATTAGTACCGATGACCTTTTGAGCGGCAGCCACGATTGTTCCAGTTGAGCGGTAATTCCTGCCTAAAATTATACGCTTTGCATCCTTAAAATCTTTTTCAAAATCTAATATATTTCTAATATCGGCATGTCTCCAGGAATAAATTGACTGGTTGGGGTCACCTACAACACAAAGATTGTTATATTTACTTACAACTTGTTTAGTCATGAGATATTGAGAGCGATTAGTATCTTGCCATTCGTCAACCATCGTATAAACAAAGCGGTTTTGAAATCTGGCCAGCACTGATGGTTCAGATTGAAACAATAAAACAGGTTTTAGTAATAAATCATCAAAGTCTAAAGCTTTATTGCCACCTAGTATTTTTTCATATTCAACATAGACTCTATTAACAATCTCTTCGAAATAACTACTACCCTGAGCTGAATGTTCTTGTATAGTCAACATTTGATTCTTAGCTGATGAAATAGCATTCTTAATCGCGACTGGAGAATACCTTTTTGGATCTAACCCTAGATCTTGGAGACATTGCTTTATAACACTCTTTTGCTCGTCATCATCATAAATCGCAAAACTTTTATCAATTCCAAGCGCATCTCCATTTTGACGTAGGATTCGAGCTCCAAAACTGTGAAATGTTCCTAGTGTAAGACTGGATGATTCACTACCTAATAGCTCATTAACTCTTAATTGCATTTCTTTAGCTGCTTTATTGGTAAATGTAACTGCCAAAATATTAAAAGGTTTAACGCCCATAATTTTCACTAGATAAGCGATCCTTCTGGTGATTACCCTTGTTTTTCCTGAGCCAGGACCAGCCATTATTAAAACTGGGCCATCAACTGTTTGCACAGCATCTTTTTGCTCACTATTTAAATCATCTAAAAGGAGCTGTTCTAATTTTTTGTTCATCTTAATAGGATAACAAATATGCTTCGCTTGCGAGTATCAATATTTAAGGTGTTACAGCATATTTCTTTTAACATGGATAAGAATATTATATTTTGTCTAAGAATTGTCATTATCATTCAATAACATCAAATCGATTAAATACCAACACGAGAATACTACTAATAAAGTATATAGTTTTTAATATTAAATCTATATACTATCTACCATTAACCTATATATAAATCAGGCAGGACAAAGTGGACACATACGGAGATACAGACTTTTTCAATTCAATCGGAGGTTCCGAAACGATAAATATGGTCGTGAAATCATTTTATGACCGCATAGAGGAAGACCCCGAGCTAAGACCCCTTTTCCCAAAATCTCTGCACCATGGGCGCCAAATGCAACGGCTTTTCTTAGAAGAATGGCTAGGAGGCAGACCAGTTTATTCAAATAGAGGGGCAGAAAATGGGGCCATACAGGGGGGTATGCATGGTATTCATTACCATTTCACAATATCAAAAAAAAGTGCTGGTAGATGGTTACATCACATGTCAAATTCATTAAAAGATTCTCAGATCTCTGCAGCTAATATTTCAAAAATAATGAGCATATTAGGGCCGATCGCTAATAGCATGGTTAATGATGGAGCAAGTTTCTCTGATTTGCTAACAGCATTAAGGCTAGCTGGGCAAGGAGATATTACTTCTATCAAAAATACTATGCAAAAACATCCTGAAATCGTTCGACAAAGAGGAACAGCGGGAAGAACATTACTATGGGAATCTGCAAGAAATGGCAACTTGGAAATGACAACTTTTTTGATTGAAAATGGCTCTGATCCAAATATCCCTGGGGGTGCTCCTTTACTTTTAAAGCCCTATGCTCTCGCTCTTTCACGTGATTTTAATAAAGTTGCTGATTACCTTAAATCTCATGGGACAGAAATAGATATCTTCACAGCCTGTTATACGGGCGATTTACAGAGGATAAAATATATTCTAGGAACATCACCGGAATTGGTTAATTGTCTTCAAGCATATGAAGATGTTAACTCGATAGTCCCACTACACTATGCAATTCACGGGGGTGAAATCGAAACAATAGAATATTTATTCTCTTTAAAACCCAATTACAAACCTTATATGTCTACCCTACTTTCATTAGCAAGAAGTATGAACAGGGAAGATATTATTTCATTAATACAAGAAATCTAGACTACCATTAGGTATAACAGATGCTAGTTAGATCGCAATGGGATTTCATTACGGAAGTAGCCTTGCGGGGGGTGCAAGATGTGCAAAAGTACTAGGGTTTGATTTCATAGGTACTTCTATTAGTGTGGGTTCATTAGCCAAAATAGATTCCCTAATCTGCTCCTTAAGAGCAGCTGGTCCATCTGCTCTCCTAGCTGTTACTCCAAAAGATTCAGCAAGCTTAAGGAAATCAGGGTTCTCCAAGTTACTTGCAATATGTCGGCCTCCGAACATGTCACTCTGCGTCCTTCTTACATTTCCATAAGCCCCGTCATTGAACACAATTGTTATCAAATTAATATCATTTTGAACCATCGTCGACATTTCCTGAACTCCAAACATAAATCCACCGTCTCCGGCTATCGAGATAACCGTTTTATCAGGATTCCCTACCTTGACACCAAGAGCTGTTGAAAAACCATATCCAAGTGTTCCTTGATACCCAGGAGTTATATAAGTTCTGGGTGAATATACTGGAAAACCCTGATATGAATAATAACCAACTTGCGTCATTTCCGTTACCAATATACCGTCATCTGGTAATTCATCACGAATAGCCTGTGAATATAAACCAAGGGGAGACATCCCTTCAAGGGTTTGTTTAGTTTTCTCGTGGATTTGTAACATCTCATTCTGTCTTGAGGATCTCTTTTTATTATACATTTCAACTTTGACAGCTAAATAATCGATAGATTCAACTGCATCTCCAATAATAGAAAGATCCGGCTCAATATTTCGATTGATTTCTTCTGGATCTATATCAATCCGAATCAGTTTTTGTTCAGAAGACACAGGCCAAGAAACGGGTCCCGGTAAAACAAATCTTGTGCCAATAGCTAATATCACATCAGCTTTTTCTATTAAATCATAAGCTGCGATAGTTGGATGCGCTAAGTAATGGCGTGAAGATAATGCACCCTTACCATTGGGTGACATGATAGTCGGTGCTTGCAACAGCATCGATAATTCTTCCAGTTGTCCGGATGTACCCTTAGCAACAGAACCCCCGCCAACAAAGATAAGTGGGTTATCTGCTTCTCCTAATAATTTAGCTGCTTGATCTAGTAAATCAGTATTAACAGCCTGTCTATCAGAAATACCAGGCTCGGAAAGGATAACATCATCAGTCTTAGCAAAGATATCGTGAGGAACTTCTATTTCAACAGGTCTAGAGCGGCCTGTATTTAACTGAATAAAAGCATCATGCACAACTTGAGTTACTTCTTGAGGACTCATAGCTCTTGCCGCCCATTTTGTTACTGCTTTAATCGTATCTAATTGATCCTTAATTTCATGTAGAGCTCCTCTTTCTTGACCTAAATGATGAGTAGCAATTTGGCCTGCAATACACAATACTTGAGAATTCGAAGCATAAGCCGTCGATAGACCTGCCATTGCGTTCAACAAACCAGGTCCTGGGACCATCATGCAAACACCAATTTTACCGGTAGATCGTGCGTACCCATCAGCCATATAAGAAGTAGCCTGCTCATTCCGTGTATGAATAACCCGGATATTTTCGCGTTCTTCCCATAAAGCATCAAAAGCCCAGTCCATCTGTACACCAGGAAGGCCAAAAACAACTTCTACACCTTCTCGTTTTAAAGTTTGAACTAAAGCTTGTCCTCCGGTCATTGATGTCATTTAAATGCCCCCATCCCCTCTAAATCCTGAAAAACCCAGAATACGGAACTTTGGTTAACAAATCAAGGTAATTAGAATATACAATAAATAAACAACACCCCCGCCAGTAAATTAATGTCAGGAGATACCATGAAGGCTATACAGATAACAAGACACGGTGGACCAGAAGTACTCAACTATACCTCTGTACCAGAACCAAAGTTAGCTCCTGGAACTGCTATCGTGAAATTAGAAGCTATTGGTATCAACTATATGGATGTTTATACTCGTACAGGATTGTATGGTGCTGATTTACCCTTAATTCCTGGTGGCGAAGGAGCAGGAATTGTAACTGCTGTTGCTCAAGACGTGAAAACTGTCTCTGTTGGTGATCGTGTCGCATACACTAGTGTCCCTTCATCTTACTCCGAACAAGTAGTAGCGCCGGCCTGGCAGCTGGTTAATTTACCACCTGGAATTTCAATTCATCAAGGAGCGGCTATAATGCTCCAAGGAACAACCGCTCATTACCTTCTAAAAAGCACGTATGTAGTTAAACCTGAGGATACAATCCTTATTCATGCTGGCGCTGGAGGCGTTGGGTTACTACTAATCCAAATAGCAAGAGAAATTGGCTGTAAGATAATTACTACAGTTTCCACTAAAGAAAAAGCAGACCTTGTAGTCAAAGCAGGAGCTAACCACGTCATAATCTATACAGAAGAAGATTTTGGCGAAGAAGTTAAAAAGATAACTAATGGACAAGGAGTAGAGGTCGTATACGACTCTGTAGGCTTAACGACTTACGAAACAAGTCTTGGTGCTTTAGCACCAAGAGGTTACTTGGTTCTATATGGGCAATCTAGCGGGGTTGTTCCACCCATAGCCCCGCTCAAATTAAATTCTGGTTCTCTATTCTTGACTCGTCCTGCTTTAGGTCATTACCTAAATAATAGAGAACAATTGGAATGGAGAACGAATGACCTATTTAATTGGATCCTAAATGGCAAGTTAGATATTAGAATTCATGATCAAATAAGATTAGAAAACGCTCAACAAGCACACATAGATCTAGAATCCCGTAAGACCAGTGGCAAACTATTATTAATTCCATAGGACATTCCTGGAGCGGAAGACGAGATTCGAACTCGCGACCTTCTCCTTGGCAAGGAGATGCGCTACCGCTGCGCCACTTCCGCTCGCACCTGGAAATGTGCCGAGGGGCAGATTTGAACTGCCGACACCTCGATTTTCAGTCGAGTGCTCTACCCCTGAGCTACCTCGGCGGGAAGACAACCAACAATATCGTACGAAGCACATTATTTAGTGTCAAGGTTTATGGCTAGTTAATAATGCCTTAAAACCACTATCGGAAAATGGTATACTGTTAAATCAAGATCAATATAACTATGAGAAAATTTTATATAACATCTAACCAAGAAAAATCCGGTAAAACTATTTTATCTGATGCTTTAGCTTTTCAACTCCACCAGCGAGGCTTGAAAACAGCTTATAGCAAACTATCATATATTGAAGAACCTAATAATACCGTTGATAATGAAAAATCTCTGGCATACTTGGAAAACTCCAAATATTTCAATAACATATATCTGCCTCCTTTTATTACTAGCGACATTGACTCTATAAAAAAATCCGCTAACTTAGTAAAAAAAGAAATAAAAAAACTGGAAGCTGAATATTCAACCATTCTAATTGAAGGTATAAACAGTTCAACCCATCCAGATAATTCACCTCTGGATGTAGAACTTGCTGAACAAATAGATGCATCCATCATAAGGATAATCTGGTACCAAGAAAGCACTATGGGCGAAGGAGACATATCTTTCATCGTGAATGATCTAGCGAAGTATGCAAACCATCTAGCTGGGGTCGTTATTAATGGTATACCCAAAAATCGTCTGCACTATGCCCAGACAATTCTAAAGGAAAATCTAATAACACATAATATACCTATTTTAGCTATACTACCTCAAGATTCAGAATTAAACGCACGCACTTTTGATGAAATAATAACCTTTTTGCAAGGTAATATTATAGCTTTTGAAGATAATGTCGGAGAGCTAATAGACACCATAATGTTAGGGGCGCTAGCTTTAGATGGTGGGATATATTACTACGGTCAGTCAAAAAAGAAAATTGTCATCACAAGATGGGATCGACCAGACCTTCAAATGCCAGCATTAGTTACCGGATGTCAAGGATTAATTTTAACAGGTGGACAAGGTCCGATACCGTACGTTTTAGATCGAATAAACAAACTCAAAGTACCAGTAGCCATAGTTCAAGAAGGTACAGTTGCTACAGCTACCAAATTAAGCGATGGTTTTTTATCTGAACGAGGAGATCCTCATCCAGATAAATCCCAAAAACTTTCTAAGATGCTTGAATCATACCCAAATTTTTCAGAAGAGTTCGACAGAATAATATAGATTAAGAAAAGGATGATTCTCTGGCGATTTTAATTCATTTATTATTGTAAATAGAAATTTAACCAAGATAAATAGTTTTCTTAATCAAGTAGGAGTAAATATTATGGCTGATGCAAACAATAATCTCGGTCCAGCATCAGCTATAGAGGCAGTTTCTATCGGGGAAGCAGGGAATCGGCTTTTCCATATAAAAATCTCCGGACAGAACGGAAATGCAATAGTCTGGATCGAAAAAGAACAACTTAACAGCGTTATTATAGCTTTTGAACGTATTCTGTATTTGCTTGAAACTGAATACAAAGATTCCACCCCAAAGATGACCAACACTGAAACAGCAAATATAATATCCAAGAGCCTTTTCGAAACCACTGAATTTACGTCTGGTAACTGGTCTCTTAAATACGACACCGATCTGGATCTAATATCTTTATGGGTAGACGATATTAACAAAAATGATGGAGATAATCCCCATTTAAATTTCCAAATATCAGCTTTGATGGCAGAACGATTTACCTCGGACGCAATGGAAATATATACTGGTGGTAGACCAGTGTGCCCTTTATGTAACGCCCCTTTAATCCAAAAAGAAAGACACCATTGCCCTCGAAGCAATGGTTATGCAAAAATACTACAATGATTAACAAAATTAACAGCACTGGCTAAAGGAGCTTTAAATGATCAATTGGCTAGTCAATATATTCCAAAAAAAAACAAAATCCGTGGATCCTGTATGTGGTATGCAAGTAAACAAAATAGATCCTATCGGAGGAACATATAACCATGATGGAATAACTTATTATTTTTGCAGTTCGGGGTGCTTTAAGGCTTTTTCCCAGGATCCCGATGAATTCCTTATTAATAATCAGCACCAACCGAGGCAAAATAATCGTTCTGAAAACATTGATGGCATCGTTGAATGGGGTTTTGAAGCTAAACCCTTTGATGATGTTAATAAATTTGTAATTGTAGGTTATTCTTGTATATGTGGATGCACACCGGGTGTTCGTTATCAAATAGATTCAGATGAATCTGGTTGGGAGCATTGTTGCTGCGGAAGAGTTTATTTTGCTGGCAATAAATCTGTTGAACAAATCGAACTCTACATGAAAGATCGAGCGCAAACAAAAATGGATGAAGATGTTGGGCCTTATACATATCGAACCACATCTGTGGATTTAGATAGTGGGAAATCGATCTTGGTATCATATGCGCAGCCCGCAAATCCACGTAAATAAAAAGACTCTATTTTGTCCACCGAAAAAGAGGACTTTAGCGAAATCTTACGTAATGGAGAATTCGAATCGTTAACTGAAAATTACCTGGGAACGAACAGTGTTTTTATTTGTTCAATTCGACACGAAAACATAATCCTTAAAGTTGTTTATAAACCTGTAAAAGGAGAGGCCCCACTACACGACTTCCAATATGGAACACTTTTTATGCGAGAAATGGCTTCTTATCTAATATCACAACATTTAGGCTGGGAAATAATACCTCTGACTATAGTTAGAGATGGGCCCTACGGTATAGGAACTGTACAGTTATATATTGATCATAATCCAGATAAAGATTACTTCTCCATCCGCAGCCATCGAAAAGAAAGACTAAAACAAATCGCAGTATTCGACATTCTAACAAATAATGCAGACAGAAAAGCAAGCCATTTTCTGATAGATGATTATAATCACGTATGGGGGATTGATCACGGATTAACTTTCAATATCGAGTATAAACTTAGAACAATCGTTTGGGATTTTATAAATGAGCCATTCAGCAGAGAAATAATATCTCAGCTAGAATCACTGAAAATCGAAATGTCCTCGGATTCGAAACTTCTTAAGGAAATTGGTACCCTGCTTACCCAGAATGAGATACAAGCGTTAATAGACAGGCTGGAGGTCATGCTTGAAATCCCGAGTTTCCCAACTCCTTCATTAGGTCGTAATATCCCCTGGCCGCCTATTTAAGCAGCCTGGAAATTAGCTTATTTCTCCTAATCTTTTTTTTCTCTAATCCACCTTATTATCCTGAAAATAAACCTCTTACGGAACCAAACTCTATCTGCAATATGTTTTACAGTAAATTGGTTACCTGCTAAAACAGCGCCATTCCAATCGTACAAATTTTCTAAGGAAGGTTTTTCTTTCCCAAAAAAAACAAACTCAATCCACTTTTTCTCCTTTTTATCCCAAGTTAGAACCAGACCTCCAGCTTCTTGTACTAACAATATCCCTGCTGCAACATCCCAGCTCTTTGGGCCATAAAAAAGAGAAGCCTGCATTGTACCTGTCGCAGTCATTGCAAGCTCATAAACAACACTCCCTAATGATCTAATTTCTCCAATTCGGCGCCTAAGCCCATCTTTAAATCCAAACATTGCCCAATAGTACGAAGGCAATCCAGTGAGTCGCCCTTTTTGAGGCCCTTCAAAATCTGATAATTGAATTTTTTCTTTATCTTTAAAAGTTCCATGACCTAGCCGAGCATGAAAAACAATTCCCTCTTGGCCAGATGGCAAAAAAATCGCTGCTACTACCGGAGTACCACGGTGGACAATTGCTAAAGAGCATGCAAAGATCTCTAGCTGATTAACAAAGTTATTTGTCCCATCAACTGGATCTATAATCCACACATAATCAGCAGAATCGTTGCCTGTATTATCAAATTCTTCGCCCACAATAGCATGGTCTGGATAAAGCTTTTTTACTTCTGCTCGTATATATGTTTCTATCTCACGATCAGCTTCTGAGACAGGGTCTCTACGGCCTTTTGTTTTATACTTGATTTGAAGCTCTTTACCAAAATAGCGAGATGCCATTTTACCAGCTTCTTTTGCTAATCTAATAGCATCTTCTTGAATCTTTGCCAAATATTCATCATCGAATTGAGTTCGTGATTTTATCATATTAATAATACCTACCTAATCTAAGCTTAGCTATAAGCATCCATTACAGTCAAACTATTGTAAGAAAGAAATTGGCTTAACATATGCCATGAGGTTAAACTAAGATCAGTGTTATCAAAAATAATTGTTTGGAGGATTAATAATGACAGACAGAGCGCAAATCGGTAATGTAGAAATCCTAGCTTTTGTTGATATAGGCCCGACAACACGTCCCACAAATCAGGTATTCCCCGATGTACCAAGTTCAGAATGGGATAATTATAAAAACACATTAACTGATTCAGGGGAACTACCATTCCAAATGGGTTTCTTTGCTTTACGAAGTAACGGTCAAACTATTATTGTAGATACAGGTCTAGGCAAGGGCCCACATGAAGCAATGGGCGGAATCACAGGCCAAGCACTAGAAAATCTGAAAAAAGCAGGAATAAGGGTAGAAGACGTGAATTCCGTACTCATAACGCACCTGCACGGTGATCATGTAGGCTGGAATGTTACATGGGAAGGAAACTCTTCTAAACCAACTTTTCCAAATGCTAAGTATTATGTTCCTCAAGGTGATTGGGATTACTTTAACCAAAAAGATGTCCTGGAAAATTCTCCTCATATGAAAGCAAATGTTTTACCTCTACAAGATGCAGGTGTTTTAGAAGTAATACAAGATGGTTTTGCGTTAACTCCTGAAATCACAACACTAGGTACTCCTGGGCATACACCAGGGCATCAAAGCACTTTAATTAACTCGGGCAATCAAAAAGCCATTGTGACTGGTGATGCTTTTCATGCCGTAGCACAATTACAAGAAACAGACTGGAATGTTGGCTTTGATGTAGATAAACCTACAGCTGCTAAAACTAGAGGTTCTCTAATGAAAAGGTTAGAGGATGAGAATTTCACCATAGCTGCTGGCCACATGGTTTTAGGGAGTAATATCGGTAAGATAATTAAAGTAGACGGAAAACGGTCCTGGCAGGTACTTTAAAGATTAGTATGTAAAAAGAGGTTGGCTCCGCGGCTAGGACTCGAACCTAGGACATTTCGGTTAACAGCCGAACGCTCTACCAACTGAGCTACCGCGGATCAAAGGATGAATTTAAACATCTAATATATTGATTATAAGGTTAGTATAAAAGTCTCTCAACAAATAGATGCGATTTATGCATGAAATAGCAGATTTCTTGGTGGTGTAGGATGAAATTAGGAATTGTCGGTGGCGGAAAGATGGCTGAAGCCATAATAATCGGTGTTTTTTCTAAGAAACTTTTCAAACCTGAAGAAATAATGGTAGGGGAAATATCGCAAGAAAGACAAGAATATCTTACTAATAAATTTTCTGTCACTGTTTCAGTAAACAATGAGGATGTAGTCAAAGATTCAAATATTATTTTATTAGCTATAAAGCCTCAACATTTTGAGGTCGCTGCAGCTGGGTTAAAAAATAAACTTAGCCCTACTTCAACTCTAATATCAATTATGGCAGGAATAACAATACAGAAGATTCAAAATTTACTTAACCATAATCTTGTAGTACGGGTCATGCCGAACACACCAGCTCAAGTTCAAATGGGCATGAGTGTGTGGACTTGTACTGAAGAAGTTACGGTATCGCAAAAAATGGTGACTACTCAATTCCTTCAAGCATTAGGAAAAGAACTTTATGTAGAAGATGAATCCTTCATCGACATGGCTACTGCGTTAAGTGGAAGTGGGCCAGCATACGTATTATTTTTCTTAGAGTCAATGATAGAGGCTGGTAAGAGTATAGGGTTCAGTGAACCCCAAGCAACCCTGCTCGCAAAGCAAACATTACTAGGCACTGCCCAATTGGTTGAACTTTCTAACAAAAGTCCAAAGGATTTACGTTTAGAGGTTACTTCACCTGGAGGTACAACAGCTGAAGCAATAAAAATATTTGAAAAAAAGGACTTGCTCTCTATGACGCAAATAGCTGTCGAAGCGGCTTTTAATAAATCAAAATCACTGGGACAAATATAACATGGTCTCATTACTTATAAATTTTACAATATTTCTAACTGATGTTTTATCTATCGCAATCTTTATCAGAGCAATGTTATCCTGGGTTCAAATTAATAACCAAATAACTGCAATCGTTTATCAAATCACAGAGCCTATATTAATGAATATTCGAAAAATTATACCTGGGGTTGGTTCCATAGACATATCACCGATGATAGCCATACTCATACTCCAGCTAGTACAATCAATACTACTTAGCGCATCACGATAATTATAGATCACTATTGTTTTTCAGTAACTACTAAAGAAGGGTAATGCATGAAGACTAATAACAACTCAAAGAATTCATTAAGTCTTTGGAATAGGTATTTAGCAGCTTTAAGTTATCCTGATTATCGCCGATTCTGGTACTCTGCATCCATAGCAGGTGCAGGTGTATGGGGTTTAATCGTTGCTAGAGGTGCCTTAGCATACCAAATCTCTGATAATTCCTCTTCAGCAGTTGGGCTTACGACGTTTGCCGCACTAATCCCTTTTGTGATTGTACCCCCGTTTAGCGGTATATTAGCCGATAAAATGGATAGACGCCTATTAGTCGGGTTTGGTCATGCATCAAATATAATCTTTGCCTTGATCCTCGCAATAATCTATTTTTTCTATACAACACAAATGTGGCATTTGGTTCTCCTTTCCCTTTTAAGTGGTATCGCTCGTGGATTCCAACTTCCCGCTCAAATTGCCCTGGTTCCAAACCTTGTTGGAAAAGAAGACCTTTTAAACGCGATCGCTTTGAATAATGTGTCTTTGCAGGGGTCTCGATTGCTTGGATCTATAGTAGTAGGCGGGTTAATGTTAACAACCTGGGGTGTTGGAGCGGCTTTTGTTATTGCTGTAGTAATGTATACATTAGCTGTACTTTTGGTCTTCACCATAAAAACTGAATCAAAAGGTAAAATACAAAAAGGTGCTAGCTTATGGACTACTATATCTGCAGGGCTCGTATATTCATACAAAAATCCATCTGTCGGGCTAATGCTAATATTCATCGGTTTTCATTGTAGCTTAACGATGGCCTTTGAATCTGTATTCCCCTCTCATGTCACAAACCACTTTAATGTTGGCATCGAGGCATTTGCTAATCTAATATCCTTATTTGGAGCAGGTGCAATAATTGGAGTAATAACTGTTGCTGGAATTAGAGATAACATTACTAAGGGGCGATATTTATTTGTAACTGGAATAGGGAGCTCCATTGGAGTATTGATACTAGCCTCAGCTCCAACTATTTATTTTGGACTTTTAGGTGCTTTTATTATGGGATTAACTCAGGCCCCATTCATGTCATTAAGCACAGCATATATCCAAAGTGTAGTCCCCGACGAAATCAGAGGAAGGATAGGTAGTTTATTTACAATCTCAGCTCTAAGTCTCATGGCAATCGCAAATCTTTCCTACGGTACCTTAGCAGACTCCTTTGGGTCCCAAGTAGTTTTACTTATTCCACCTTTAATATTCCTAGTGGTCATATTACTATTTCTAGTAGGTTTAAAATCCATGAGAGCTTTATTCTTGTCAGGATTTGATGCATTCGAAAAAGCTTAATACTATGCACTCTTAAATTAACGGAAGTTATCAACTATAAGGAGAAATCTATATGGATTTTATCTTTGCCGCTTTAGTCGGTTATATAATAGGTATGGCTCCAGTTGCTTTAAGGATGGCTAGGTCACGGGGGATAGATTTACGCAACGTTGGAACTGGTAATGTAGGTACTTCTAACGCTTACCGATACACAGGGAAATCCATCGGTGCCCTAACACTTATTATTGACATGGGGAAAGGTTATCTATCACCATTAATAGTTAACTTTATAGGTATGGACCTTGGCCCTCAATTATTAGCATCTATCGGAGCAATTTCGGGCCAGATGTGGCCAGTAACGTCTAAATTCCAGGGAGGACGTGGTAATGCAACAGCTGGAGGCGCCTGTTTTTATTTTGACCAAGTATCTTTTTTTATTGCAATGACTTTTTTCGTTACCACTACTTTTCCAAAAATCTATAAAATCCTAAGATCCAGTCATTCAGAAACAGTGATACGCAGTCGTATAGTACCTATAACAGTTATCCTTGCATTTATCATATATGGCCTATTAAGTATGAATGCTGGAAATGATATTGTAGGATTAGGAGCAGTTAGTTTTATTTTATTAATATTAGTAAGGCGAGCTACAGCTCCATGGCCTCCAGACCCAATAACTGGCGCCATTCCTAACAAGTCCCTTTTTAACACCTTACTACTGGATCGACCTGACTCAAACTAAATAAATCCAACAAAGGGAGCGAAGAAGAAGATGAATATTAATACTTCCTCAGAAAAACTACTCGAAATCTCGCTAGATTGTTTAGTCATTAGCGTATTTGAAAATGAGTTAGCAGAAGATAAACTCTTTTCAGAGGTTGATCGCAAACTTGACGGTATTTTCAAAACCCTCGTAAAAGAAAAGGAAATCACCGGATCAAAAGGAGAATTAACTCTAGTACATACTTACGACAAAATTAAACCTAAACGAATACTAGTCGTAGGATTAGGGAGCCAAGTAAGTTTCACCTCCACCGTAGCGAGTAAGATAAGTGCAGATGCTATTCGTTATATTAAGCGGAAAAACTTCTCTACCATTGGTACAGTTATTCATGGTTCAGCAAGATATAAAGATCTTACTAAAGAACTTTGTATCTCATTAGTCGAAGGTATGATTTTGGGCTTATATTCGTTTGATAAGCATCCCCAAAAAACAAATGATGCTCAAGATAAAGAGCCCTTTAATATCATTATAGGGGGGTTCCAAAAAGCTAATAAAAAAACAATTGAAGAAGCCATTAATTACGCAAAAATCACGTCCGAAGCAACCATATTCGCTCGAGACTTAGTAAATCAACCTGCAAATCTTATGACACCTACCCTACTAGACAAAGAATCGGAATTACTAGCTACTAGAGTTTCATTAGAATATAAAACGTTTGATAAAAATGAAATGGAAACCTTAAAAATGGGAGCGCTTCTGGGAGTATCTAAAGGATCACATGAAGAGCCAAAATTTATTACACTAAAATATATGGGGAACCCAGAATTCCCAGATAAAATAGTTGGCTTGATTGGCAAAGGTATTACTTTTGATTCCGGTGGAATATCAATTAAGCCCGCGGCAAATATGTCAGCTATGAAAGGTGATATGGGAGGAGCGGCTGCAGTGATTGCGTCTATAGGAGCCGTTGCCCAACTAGGAATAAAAATTAACGTAATGGCTCTCATACCGGCAACGGAAAATTTACCCGGTGGCTCAGCAACAAAACCAGGTGATGTTTTAACAGCTCTAAACGGAAAAACTATTGAAGTTGAAAATACAGATGCTGAAGGTCGGCTAATCCTCGCCGATGCAATATCCTATGCAAATCAACTACACCTATCGCCTCTTATAGATATTGCAACCCTCACCGGTGCCATAGGAGTAGCATTAGGATCAGTTTCGATGGGCTTATTTTCCAATGACGATACTCTATCAGCAGAATTAATCGCAAGCAGCGAGTCTACAGGTGAAAAAATGTGGCGCATGCCACTATGGGACGAATATAAAGATCAAAATAAAAGCACCGTTGCTGATATTAAAAATACAGGTGGTAGACAAGCAGGATCAATTACCGCAGCGCAATTTTTACATGAGTTTGTCGAGGAAACAAAATGGGCTCATCTAGATATAGCTTCTGTCTTTATGAGCTCAAAAACTAACGGTATATATAGTAAAGGGGCTACTGGTCAACCCGTAAGAACGATTATAAAATTACTTTCTATGGATGAGCATAGCCTATTTTCTTAATTTTGAGGTCTAGTTCCTAACTTGACCTCAATATCTATATACTCCCCGTTCCTTAGAACTGTAAAAGTAATGATTTTATCAGGGATCCCATAATTAACTAGATAGGATACCAAATCATCAATACTCAAAATAGAAGATCCATTTATATTAACGACAATATCTCCTCCAACGGGTAATGGTATACCATCAACATCGATACTAGAGTCTGAACCTTTAATACCACCTATATCTGCTGGACTTGCGGGAACCACTTCAGTTATCAGTGCTCCTCTAATGTCTAAAGCCAAATTATTATATTCTGATATCTCGCTAGTCAAAGTTAATCCAGATATTCCTAACCAAGCATATTCGTAAAACCCATCTATGATAAGAGCAGGAATTACCTTTTTAGCTATATTCACAGGAACTGCAAATGCAATTCCTGCATTAGATTCGCTAGTAGTTATTATTTGGCTATTGATACCAATAACTTCACCTTTTCTATTCAGTAATGGGCCTCCTGAATTACCAGGATTTATAGCAGCATCTGTCTGTATTGCCTCTGGAATTGAGTAGTTACTAGCTCCTCTTATAGATCTACCAACTGCACTCACTATACCGCTTGTAAGGGTGAAATTTTGACCAAAAGGATTCCCTATAGCAGCTACAAGTTCTCCAACAATCACAGTATCGCTATTTCCTAAAGTAACTGCATTATATTTAGTTACATCAAAATCTGCATACAAAACGGCTAAATCTGAATCTGGATCAATTCCAATTACAGTTGCGGGAACAGACAACCCATCATGAAAAACAATTCTAACTAGATCTGCATCTGCTACCACGTGATGATTTGTCACTATATATCCATCATTCTGCCAAATAAAACCTGAGCCTGCTCCACTCCGATATAAGTCTTGCCCGTTTTGTGGAGTGTTTGATCTCGAATAAGTAGAATCAATTTTTTGTTTAACTTGTATTTGCACGACAGAAAAAAGAAGATCACGATAAATTTTATTAAGTACTTGTTCTTGAGCCCTGACAATAATAGAAGCATCTCCAATATCCATATTTGGCTCTGGATTATCTTGGCCTATTTTCCCAATGGAATCAACTGAAATGAGAGATTTTTCACCTACGCTAACTTCATTAGGGAAACAAGAGATTGATAAAAGGGTAACCACCCAAAATAGCATAACTAGTTTTAAGTACGACAATTTATCACTCCAATTCCATATAAACCATTCTCATGGAATAGATTCTAGTCGAGACATTAACTATAGATAATAATAAACCAGTTCACTTGGGAGAACCACCGAGCTAGTGTGGGGTACCAGCTCGGTGGTCAAGGAGTTATGGGGGTATTAATTACTTTTCAATGTACCAAATAGCACTCTTTAGTTTTTATTGAGGTGTTCATACATTAACTCAAGATTCTTAAGTAATTATTAAGATTATCTAGTTTATTTATTTTCCTCGTTAACATTTTGAATAACCGCAAGCAAAACACATCAAACAACCTTCTGTAAAAACCAGTCCTCCATAACAATCTGGGCATGACGGTGTATTTGAAGTATTTTTATTTTGCGATTGCTCTTCAGGTTTGGGAAATAAACGAGGTTGTTCAACATAGGATATATCTTCTGATTCACCTGTTTCTGTTCCAATTTTGTCTGAAAAAGCCTTTCTAGCACGGCGAGCGAGTTCTTTTCTCTCATCGTCTTCAGGTACTGCATGCCGTATAAGAGCCAAAGCCACAGCATCAGGCGCGCTCAGAACTTGCTGGCCCTTATCCCAGGTTGGTAAATCTGTAATACCTCTTAGTTGATCAACGACTTGAGAAACATCAACACCAGATCGTAAAGCTAATGATGCCATCCTGCTTACAGCCTCTAAATATGCTGCATCACTAGATCCGGCTTTACCAAGATTAGTGAATACTTCAAACGGCCTACCTTCTTCATTAAATGTAATTGTTACATACAAATTACCGTGTCCTGTTCTAATCCGATCCGTAACAGCAGGAAGTGTCGTTGGGCGAACTCTGGGAGTTCTATTTTCAGGAGTTTCTTTCGAATCAGTATCTTTAGAAGTTTTGCCTGTCTCTAAAACCTGCATGCTCTTAGATCCATCACGGTAAACTGTGGTTGCTTTTAATCCGCTTTCCCACGACAGCCAAAAAGATTTTGCTATATCTTCAACCGTTGCTTTATTTGGAAGATTAATCGTCTTTGACACAGAATTGGTAGTGTTATCCTGCCATGCAGCCTGCATTTTCACATGCCAGCTAGGATCAATAGCCATTGCTGTTCTCACTCCATGCTTATCAATAATCATTTTAACCGATTCATCAACCCAGGTAGGATCATCAGCTAATTGTCGTAAAACAGTGTCAGCTTGTTCTTCACCAACTTCTTTAATTAAAGCATTTCTAATAGGACCTGGTGAATCCAAAAAGCGTGTACTAGTTCCTTCATGATCTTCCCACAAAATATTTGACCACCACGACAAAGCAAAATGAGGCTCAATTCCTGAGGATGTATCTGCTAACCGGGAAATAGTCCCTGTAGGTGCAATTGTAGTTACGCTAGAATGTCTTACAGGAGGCATTCCCATCTCTTGCAACCGAGATCCTTCATAAGCTGGAAATTCCCCTCTACTTTTTGCTAAATTTTCTGATTCAGACCAGGCTGTCTCTCGGATGAAAGATCCTACTTTCCTCCCAAGGTCAAGCGCTGCATCCGAATTGTAAGGAATTGCGAATTGAACCAGTGCATCGGCCCAACCCATGATCCCTAATCCTATTCTTCGGGTTTGAAGATTCATTTCTCTCAATTCAGGTAATGGGAAAGTGTTAACTTCTATAACATCATCCAAAAATCGAACGGCTAGACGAACAGTTTCTTCTAAACTAACCCAATCGAACTCTCCATTCGAAGCAACATGCTTAGCTAAATCAATAGATCCCAAACAGCAATTACCGTAATTCTCTAGAAATTCCTCACCGCATGGATTAGAAGTCTTAATAGCTCCTAGTTGGGGGCTAGGCTGAGTTTCCAATACTCTATCAATAAACACTAAACCTGGATCCCCTGTTTTCCAAGCTGATTCAGCTATATCTTTCCATAAATCTCTAGCATTTATAGTATTTTGAACTGCATTCGTTTTTGGATTTATTAATTTCCATTCTTCATCGTTTTGAACTGCTTTCATAAAATCATCGGTTACTTGAACTGATATATTAAAATTTTGTAAGGAAGTATCATCATCTTTAGCGTGGATAAATTCCATTATATCTGGATGACTAACACTCAACTGGCCCATATGAGCCCCTAATCTAAAAGATCCTTGGGTTAGAGTTGCTCCCACTGCAGAATATAATTTCATAACAGCTATGGGTCCACAAGCTGCACCATGAGTAGTAGCTATAGGCTCGCCTTTTGGCCTTAAATCTGAAAAGCCAAATCCTATTCCACCTCCCCATTTCTCTATCATTGCTGCATCGTGAGCTACCTTCATTATTGATTCCATATTATCTTCAGGCGATACAACAAAGCATGCACTCAGTGATCCTTTGTTATCCTTACCAGCATTTACGAGTGATGGAGAATTAGGCAGGAATTTCAAACTCGCAATCATTCTATAAAATTTCTTAGTCCAGTCATTTATCACATCGGTATCATCCGTAAAATTACTTTCCCCTTGAGCAATGGCACGAGCGACTCTGAGAAATAGTCCTTTTGAATCTTCAATAGGCTCACCTTCCTCATTTCTAGCTAAATACCTTTTCTCTAAAATAGCTTGCGCGTTAGGAGATAAGGGTGGATCAGGTTCATCATCTGCATCCCACTGTGAAATATTTGTGGATTCTAATCCTAATCTTGTTTGCCCTTCAGTGGACTTGTCTATCTTCTCTAGGAGAGTTGAATCAGAGAGAACTTTACGTAACCAGGATTGAGTTGGTACTGCTGGTTCTTCTCCTTCGGGAATCTGGGCTAATCCATTCAAAATCTCTTGATTACCTGTTTTCTCTAAGTATGCTAATATTTGATCGGAAAATTCCTCAACATCAGCTGATTCACCATCTAAAATAGATTCCAAGGCATTTTTTAAAGCATTCCTATTAACCGCTGAGAATCCTGTCCCGTCCATTTTTGTCGCCATAATCTCTAATATCCTTCCTAGCTTTATCTAGTCATTAACTAAATAATCAATATACCGTCATTGTCTGGTCTTCTATGTTTTTCTTGGCCTCCCTCTTTTCCGCCTTTCTGAGTGATCAGGTGGTAATAAAATTAACTGTTCATTAGAAAATGAAGTACTCTCTGTTTTTAGACTTTCTACTGCATCACGGAAATCATCTTCATCAGCAAAATCTCGATACACGCTAGCGAAACGTATATACGCTACTCGATCTAAGCTTCGCAGAGCATTCATAGTCAATTCTCCTATTAACCTACTGGATATCTCTTCCCGACCTCTTTTTAGTAATTCATCTTCTATTTCTTCAACAATTTTTTCGGCAGATCCAGTAGGTAAAACTCTTTTACCTAATGCAATTCGTATGCCTATCAAAAGTTTCTCTCTCTTAAATTCTTCAATCCTTCCATCTTGTTTAATCACATTAATCACAGGGGCTTGTACTTTTTCAAGAGTACTAAATCTACTACCGCAACGAAGGCATTCACGTCTTCTACGGATCACCAAATTACCATCCCTTGTATCCAGAACTTTTGATTCAGTATTACCACACTGCGTACATCGCATCTGGATCCCCCAAACAACTCATATTTATTATATCCTTAAAAAGGATCGATAGGGAATTAAATTAATAATAAAAACCCTATATACCGGAGTCGCAGATTAAAATTAACTACCTGTAGGGTTTATTTGTCAATACTTTTTCCCTATATTTTACCTTTTTTAGTGTAAAATGCAGGTAAAATCCCAATACTTGGCTATTTATTTAGGATTAACAAAACCTTAATTATCAAGAATATATATAATGGAATAATAATGAACAATAAAAATAAAAAGAATCACCTTAGTAAACCTGCAAAAACCATAACCAGTGATAAGGTTATTTCTGTAAATCGACGCGCGCGTTTCCAATATAATATTATTCACAGTCTAGAAGCAGGAATTGCTCTAACGGGTACGGAAATTAAATCTGTCAGAACCGCTAATGTTTCCCTGCAATTTTCATTTGCAAGAATAACACGATCAGAAGCGTGGCTACATGGTCTGAATATACCTCTCTACAAACAAGGGAATATACACAACCATGAACCCACAAGGCCTCGGAAACTTCTCCTAAAAAGATCACAAATATCGGATCTAGAAAAACAGCTAAAATCCGCTAACCTAACTTTAATTCCTTTAAGATTATATATAACAAGACACAGAGCAAAAATACAAATAGGTTTGGCCCAAGGACGAAAATTACATGATAAGAGACAATTATTAGCAAAAAGGGACTCTGATAGGCAAATTGACCGCCAATTAAAAGAAAGACGCTACTAATAAAGGCCAAATTTTGGCATAACTATGTACTCTTAGTGATTATTAAATTATATTCGTGTAATACCTATCATGGGGGCGCGTGGTTTCGACGAGGGATCCACCCTAGTGCTAGAGCAGGTCGAGGTGCCACCACCTCGTTAAACTGATGGCAAAAAATTAGCTGGCAAAAAACAGCTTGCACTCGCGGCGTAGTTAATACACCGTGACGTTTTAGTTTTTCCTTCTCTACGGATTAACATAAACGACATTTAGTAGGGTGCTGCCGTTATTCGGCCGGGGCTTAACGGCTCAAGACTTTTCCGGCTATCCATTGCTAACTATGTCGGTTAAGTTAGCAAATGGTGAAAAAACTAACACCGAACAAGCCTGTAGCGCTTCACTAAGGGCATCCTTTGGACGGGGGGTTCGACACCCCCCCGCCTCCACCATAATAATGATCAATATCTTTTCTTAAGAACAGTACGGAGATTTTATATTGTTCTTAAAGAACGGGCAAAATTAAACCATATGGAAATAAGGGTAATACCCATTGTTGAGATCAATGTTAAAGCTAGCCCTGGCCCAATAAACTCCGCAAGAAATCCGAGGCCTAGCATTGATATTGGTAATACTCCAATAGCCATACTTAATATGCCCATAGATCGCCCTCTAGTTTCCTCTGTTGATAAAAGAAGAACAAGACTGGCCTGCATTATTGCAAAACCAGAAACCCCTACTCCAGCTACAATCAGTCCAATAACAGAAATGTAATAAATATTAGATAAAGAAAATACCAATAACCCAACCAGTGCTAAAAAAGAACCTCCAATATAATATGGATACTTACGATTAAGTGATTTCCTTGAAACAATATAAGACGCTCCCATAAAACCTCCAATTCCTTGAGAAGCTCCTAAAATACCCATCGCAATCGGACCGATATTTAAAACTTGGTCCGCAAAAACTGGTATTAAAGGTAGATAAGGGAAAAAAGTAATATTGATTATTACAGTAATCCCCAGTAGTGAAAGCATAGGCTTATTTGAATATACAGCTTTCAAGCCATCTCCGAGTGAGCGAAAGATGTTAGTGCCAGATGTAGGGTAAGTTCGATTTTCTGGCTTCCGAATATTCAAGATCACAACAAATGCCAGGAGAAACAAAAAGAGTACACTAAAATAAGCTCCGCCAGTATTAGCAACACCTATATTTGAAACTCCCAGTAAAAGCCCTCCTATTGCTGGCCCGAAAATTAAAGCTCCCGTTGCGGATAAATACTCTATTGAAATAGCCGTTGCAACAATATCTGCTCCAACGAGATCAAAAGCTAATGTACGGCGAGCCGTTATATCAAGAGTACCAGCTACACCGAATAAAAAAGTTAAACCTATGATTTGCCAGCTTTGAACAATTCCTGTCATAACCAGAACTATAGCTATAGTTACTACTACCAGGTTCCAGGCATTTGACATTATCATCAAGAGTCTTCTGTCATAAGAATCAACAAATACACCACTTAATAACCCTCCCAAAAGCATTGGTGCAAAATAAGCTACACCAATCAATTGGGTTTGTATTATCGATTCACTCAAATTCAGCACTAGATAACCAGATACAAGCATCCACATCCAACGAGCTAGTTGCCAAAGAAGCCCATTCGGCCACAGTAACCGATAATCTCGGTTACTAAAAACGATTATGGCAGGGTGAGATTTAATACCTTTTGTTATATTAAGCATGAAAAATGATTAACCCGATCTTAGCGATATAGCTATATAGAAAAATCTCTGGAACTATAATTTACGTTCCCTGTAGCACGGTAGTCGGTATCTGCATGGTTTGCAAGAACTCTATAATAGAATTCTGTTCCATTTGATCTAGACCACTGAATTTCTCTTGGGCTTTTGAAGCTTCTCCTCCATGAGCATTAATTGATTCGCCAATCAACGTAGCCCTACCGTGGTGTAGGAAAGGAGGTTCGCTAGCAAAGCCCCATAGTTTTCTAGTAATCCATTGACCTGATGGAATACCTTCGCAATTACCAGATGTGGATCTCTCACAATGCCCTACTAACTCATTATCAAGCCTTGCACCCATTTCATGCCTTTTAAGATCAGTAAAAACTGGTATCAATAAATTGCCCTTCTCATCTCTATTAAAATTATCAACTGCATGGAAATCAATTAAATCAAAATATAACGGTGTCGCACCATTCTCTTCGGAATAGATCCGATTAGGATTATATGGATTTGGTTCGGAGAAAATTGTGCTCTCCAATGGTAACTCTTGGATATGGCACGAACTACATCCTATTTTAGTAAAAAGTTCTCGCCCTTCCTTGACCGCTAAATTAGCGTTAATATTATCAGGTTTTACAAATTCGGGCGGAGGCAAAGTGGCCTGGAAAATACTGATCGCCGTCATATCTCCAACTGTAAGTTCGTTGATGACTCCATCCTGATCAAGATCCGTATTCAATCCATATGTTTCAACTGCTTGCATTCCGTGGTGTAGATTCATTGCCGCCACACTAAATTGCCTTAGAGAGACGATCGAACCTTTTTGGCCAAATGGTTTTATAACTAAATCTTCATCTATACCTTCAATTTTATCAGTGTAAATAACTCCATCAGGATGAACTTCGATCGTGCCGAAATCAACCCCTTTTGTGACTAATGCTACGGTGATTATTGATCCAGAATTTCGAGAATCCCAGAAGGCTTGATGCCTAATTTCTGCCAAATCATCAGACATTTCTTTAGCCAACAGTTCTATATATCCTGAACCAAACATACCCAATGTATTCCGCTCATTACCTACAGATTGTAAGCTAAGAAAATCGTCTCTATTTAACGACTGTAATCCAAAATCAACAAACCCTATCTCACCAGCTGATACAAAAACATTTGCTACATTATCGCCACCACCCCCTGCGAATGGAAGATTATGGCACCCGCTACAAGCGTTAGCATCTGGACCAGAAATACGATTAAAATTATTAGGGAACTCTTGTCGATCTCTCAGATCAATATCACCATTAGTTTCGGGCCGACCAGCTCCATCTAATGCGTTAAATGATGAAAGAAATAATATTTCTCCTATACTAATTACTTTAACTAAGGAAATAGCACCACTATCAATAGCTTCCTGAGAAACGTGTGCTGAAATTCCAGGGCGGTCACCAACGATGCTATTAGCATCAATAAACTGATCTTCTATCTCTGTCGAAGTTCCATTAAATTGGCAAGAACTAGTTAACAAAACCAGCAGCAGCAGCAAAAAGTGTAAATATTTTATTTTCATTAGTCTAAGTCACGTCAACATAAACGGGTATGCGTATATGTATATGTTATTCCAATTAGGATAAATATGATTTAATTTGTATGTACCAAACTTAACACGAAAGACGAGGACAAGTATATTATGCGTATTCCGTTGATCGGATCAATTATATCAACTCTGGCAGTTGCGCTTGTTGTTGTTGGAATATTAACAGTAGTAGGGAACAATGAAAAAGCCGAGGGCAGAGAAGTAATTGCAAATCTAATGAGCTTACAGGTAGCTTCTGGTGGGGGTGCTAACATCAAACTTCTCCCCAATGCCAAAGGAGAAGCAATAGTGCCGATGACCGAAGTCTTCAGTTTTGATAAGAACCATGCTATTTGCTGGGTTGAAACAAACAGAGCAGCATTTGTAATGCCTACTTTCTCAATGGGACAGGTTCCTATAGCAGAAAACGGCTTCTTTATGTCGATGGTAGCAGATACTTTCACTAGCCACGAAATTACAACGGATGCTGATGGCAATAATCAAGTAGTCATGGAAGGTGGATTAGCTTGTAATACTGAAGTTACTGTCGGTACAACTGTCTTCGGAGATAAGTCAGCATCTGAACCTGCAAACTACCGAATAGTCGCAGTTGATAAAGGTAAAGGTGGAGGACAAGCAGGAGATACATTTGCATTTACGGTCTTCTTTAACGAAACATCAGCGCCTCTTAATCATGCTATCTTTGGCCCAGAATTCACATTCACAGGAGAAATGAATGCTGGAGAGATAACCATAGGGCTTGCTCACAACTAAAATACTCTCATACCAGTGAGCTTCATCAAATCGTTATTAATAAGAAAAAGGGTGTTATACATAGTGCCTTTTTTCTTATTAATAATATACTCTATACATAATCCTAAAATGCATCGTAGCATTGTGTTATTAATATAATTATCCTTTGTTGAGAGGAATATACCTCATGTCAAAAACAATAATACGTGGCAAATATGTACTTATAAAGGCAAACTTACAAGGCACTAGTAATGTCATCGAAGACGGAGCCATTGTCCAAGAAAATGGAACAATCTTAGACACCGGCAAATTCGTTTCATTATCTCAAAAATATCCGGACTCCGAAGTAATAGGTGATGGCGATCAATTTCTTATACCAGGACTAATAAACGCACATCACCACGGAAGGGGTGTTTCTAGCCTCATGATGGGGCAAACTGATGGACATCTCGAGAAATGGATTCACAGAGGATGGGGGAGACGCTCCCTAGACCCTTACCTGATGGCAATGCACACTCTAGTACAACAAATTGAATCAGGAACAACAACAGTCATGTTTAACCAAACAGCAGGACTAGCCTCTGATACATATTCAGAAGCTTCAAAAACACTGGATGCCTTTAGAGAAGCCGGCGTCAGAGTTGCTTTTTCGTTAGGGTTTCGTAACCAATCTTTCTTAGTTTATGAAGAAGAAGAGAATTTTATCAACTCACTTGATGATCACCTTTCGCAAGAAATTCAAGAGAAAATAAATAAAACTAAAATCAGTTTCAGCGAATATATGGAAATCACAAATCAATTAAATAAGGAATACGGAGATTCATCAAAGATCAAAATCCTGCTCAGCCCACAATCCTATCACTGGGTCGATGAATCCACCCTAATAAGCATAAAGGATCAAGCAGCTAAACAGGGTTTTGGCATACATATGCATATGCTAGAAACTTTATACCAAGGAATCTATTCACAACGTCTTCACAATCAAAGCCCCGTCGAGAGGCTAAATGAACTAGAGTTTCTTGGCCCAGATGTATCTTTTGCACACGGCGTGTGGCTTAATGAGCGTGATCTGGATTTAATGTCGCAAACAAAAACAGGACTAAGCCACAATCCAAGTTCAAATCTAAGACTTAGCAGTGGGATCGCACCAATTTTATCTATTCTCAAACATGACATCCCAATAGGAATAGGTACAGATAGTGCAAGTATTAACGATGATGATGACATGCTCCAAGAAATGGCCTTAGTTCTCCGCTTACACAGACCACCTGGGTTGAATAACGAATATATCACAGCCGATCAAGTCCTCCATATGGCAACTATGGGTGGAGCTACAATTACAACTTTTGGAGACAACCTAATCGGGTCTTTGGAAACAGGTAAAAAAGCAGACTTGGTACTTTTAGACTGGAATCGAATCAAGTCACCCTATATATCAGAAGATCTTGACCCGGTAGAAGCTCTCGTCTCTAGAGGCAGAAAAAAAGACGTTCAATCAGTGATGATAGACGGAAAACTTATTTATCATGATAGAAAATTCACTGAGATCAATCCTGACAAGATAAAGTCCCAGGTCGATTCGATTCTATCTCGCCCGACAAGCAAAGATACAAAAAATGGTAGGAAACTTGCTAAAGAGGTTGAGCCTTATATTGAAAAATATTATGCTACCTGGAAACTAGAATCAGATGAATTATACCAATATAATAAATTGAATTAATGATGACGACTAAAAACAGAATGTCCGTAAATATTGGTGCACTCGAACTTGCAAATCCTGTTATACCTGCATCAGGTTGTTTTGGTATCGAACTCTCTCCTTTCACCAATCTAAGTCTTTTAGGAGCCATAGTCCCAAAAACTATATTCTATGAACCTCGAAAGGGAAATCCTTCGCCAAGAACGAATGAAACTATAGGAGGGATGTTAAATTCAGTAGGAATCCCTTCAAAAGGTGTTGATTCTTTCTTGAAATCAAATCTACCCGATTACAAAAACATTGGCCCTCCCATCATTGTTAGTATTGGAGGGTTAAGTATCAACAGTTACTTTGATTTAGCTGAAAGGCTTAATGAGGTACCTGAAATCGCAGCTATAGAACTTAATGTCTCCTGCCCAAATCTAGAAGACGGAGGACTTGAAATTGGTAGCGACCCTAAAAATATAGCTAAAGTAGTAAAAGGGGTTGTGGATCGTTATTCAAAACCCGTAATAACGAAATTAACTCCAAACGTCACTTCTATAACTGACTTAGCGATAGCAGCTGAGTCATCTGGGTCTACTGCTATTTCATTAATTAATACTCTTGGAGCAATGGGAATTGATAATAAAACAAAACGATCTGCTACTGGAACTTTGACTTCAGGTCTATCGGGACCGGCAATACGACCAATAGCATTAAAAATGGTTTGGCAAGTAAGCCAACAAGTAACCATTCCAATAATTGGAATGGGTGGTATAACGAACACTTCTACTGCACTCGAGTTTATTATCGCTGGAGCATCAGCAATAGGCGTAGGAACAGTAAATTTTACAAACCCTAATATCATGGTTGAAATTATTAAAGGTTTAGAATCTTATGTTCAAACAATGGGCCTGAACCATATTCTAGATATCCGCGGGCAACTAATACTAAATAGCAATAATCCTTAAGCACTATTTAGTGCTAGAAATATGTCCTGCTTAAAGCATGCAGGCCACGATTCTTCTTGACTAAACTAGACCTGCTAAATCTAATAGTCCGCCTATACCAGCTAAACCTACAAGTCCGTAGATTACCCTTGATATAGCATTAACTTCTCCAAATTTGGATCCGGTAATTAAAGCAACAAGATCAATACCGAATACTCCAGCGAGTCCCCAGTTAATTGCTCCTATTGCAACCAAAATTTGGCCTATTGTGCTTGCAATCTCCATAATAGTCTCCTTCTCCTATATTTTTTACTATAGAGCGTAATTGTTGTCTATTTATACCTAATCATAGTGTGTTCATATTAAAAATCAGCTACATTCTCATTTATTGCCAAAAAGGAATCCCTGTACTGCTTGATTATATTTCTGATAACCAAAGCCTACAAATAATAATAACATTCCTAAAGAAATAAATGCTGCAACTCTATATCCACTTTGTAAAAGAAAAACGTCAAACAAAAATAACTTCATAACAGGGATACTTAGTAGCGCTATGCCATACAAACGAATAGTAGGTTCAGTTTTTACAAAGCCTATTCCCACTAGTACCAACGCACATAGAGCCCAAAGAACAGTAAGTGTGAGATGCATTGCACTCATCATATTAAGGCCAAGATTATAAGCTTGGCTTTCAAAAAAGTGAACAGTTTCTGTACTTAAAGTGAAAACAATACTCAAACCAAGAAGAAACACAGTCAGTTTTTTAATTTGCACCTGATTACCAATTATCAAATATCTCTTCTCGTGAAAGTTAAAAGAAGTTCCTGCAAAATATAAGGCTAACGCGGAACCAACGAAAAAGTGCATATTTGTGATCCCTTTAAACGATCCAGTAACAATTTCAAAAGTTCCATAATCAACTAGAATAAATTTTAACAAAGTAAGAGTTCCCCAAAAAAGCGAAAAATGAACAGCTGCCTTTGACTTGAAATACAGACCTGTTGCCATTAAAAAGGCTACGTAGCAACTATAAATAAGTGATAAAACAAGATATCCAGAATTATTTGAATATGGGTTAAAGAATGCTGTACTTATAGCTCTATCTGAATCATTAAAATAATATAATGATTGAACGGTTAGCAGGTGAACCGTAAGCAAGCTGCCGATAACAACTAAAACATAATTTACTGAATTTAATTTGTATCTATTCAAAATACTATTTTCTTCAAGCTCTTTGTTGCCATATAAATTATAGACATGATTTAAGGCATATATAACTAAAATAACAATTACTGATGTAACAAAGAGATCATTCCTAAATAAATTGAATTTAACCAGAGGATCTGTCCAGTCATAAGCCAACAGTCTTAAGACCGCGACAAGTATCAGAATTAGGGAAATCAACCTGGGTCGCCAATCTTTGAAAATATAACCTGTCGCTGCGAATAAAAAAGACTCTGCTGCCCACGCTACCGTAAGGATACTACCTGAAAATTTAATCGGGAATAAAATAACTAAAAACAAAGCTGCAATTGATAAAAAGAAGTACGGCACTCTTGAAGATAACAATCTTCTTCTAATCGCTGCATAGCCTAAAAGGAGATGTACTAGAGCTATAGATATAGTTAGATAAAATACGTTGTCTTCATAATTACCTTGACTAATAAACAGTGATGCGCTGACTGCGAAGAATGCTAATGAATTTAGTAACATTAAAGATAAATCAGAGTAATCTGGTCTTTGCCTTGAATATAAATGAAAAAAAGTGGTTGTACCCAAAAATATAAGGAAAATCACGGTTAATCCTAGTTCCATTTGAAGAATTTTGACAAAGGGAACCTCAATAGATGCATCAGATATTGTGTTTATCGATCGAGCAATCAGTAAATAAGACCCTATTCCAGCAATTAAAATCAATTCTCTCCAGTTCTTGAAAACAGCTATGAACAGAACACTAAGATTTACCGCTGCTATATAGATTATGAAGGAGGCAAATCCCATTTCTGAGATAATCAACATGGGATTTAAAAATGCTCCCAAAATACCCAATACTCCAATAGTCTTCGAGTTATATCTAATAGAAAATGCACCGCTCCAAAAGGAAATAAACGTTAGTAACATAAAACCTAGCGGGAGGCTCAATAATCCATATAAGCCGAATGAAGCATAACTAGTAAAATACAGGATGCCTAAGCCTCCGCCACTAACCGTGCGAGCCCAAAACAGGTATTTATTCTTATAATAATCCCCTGCGAATAAAAGTAGCACGCCTATCGAAAACCCAATGAATAATCTCCCAAGCATACCAATCCAGTTATTATCGAATGCTAACAGTAAGAAAAAAGCAATACCCAAGGATAACGCTGTCACACCTAAAATTGAGAACCAATTCTTACCAATTATCGTTTCCCAGTCAATAGATGTATATTGCTTTAATCGAGAGAATAAATTTACACTTGCAAGAACTTTTTTTATACCAATTAAATTATCGGAATCAGGAAAATATGTATCAGGGCTATTTTTCTTGGGATCATTTTGTCTTTCTGATTGGCCTGAGATTCTCCGATCGAGATTCGAAATCTTGTTGGTAAGCTCTCTCATTGAAACCTTAATATTTTCCAGCTCTTTGATTGGATCGGAATTGGTAAATCCAAGTACGGAACCGCAATAAATACAATATTTATTACCCATAGAATTAGATTGATTACACTCTGAGCAAATGGATAAATTTTCGGAATTAACCATGATACCTTCTATAAATTTTTAAAGTACAAGTAAATATTATATTACAATATTCCCAGACCATTCATAATAGACAATATTCCAGCTGAGAAAACGATAATAAGGGCAGCTCTACGATAGATTATTTCAGAAATTAATTCATTAAACCGATTTCCAATAAATACTCCAGCTATTAACGCTGGCACAAACCACAAGGAATAAAGTACGGTTTGCATTGTAAGCAAACCTCCAACATAAAAACTCAAATTAGCTGCCCAGCTAATTGGAGCAAAATATGCTGCTATATTTGCTCTAAACTCTTCCCTAGGTACTTCTTGGTTCGTAAAAAATAAAATTACAGGAGGTCCTCCAACGGCTATACTTCCGCTAAGAATACCGCTAACAAATCCAACAAAGATTGACGCTATTTTTTCTCGATTGATCTTAAATTTTATACCTACGGCCATTAATATCGCAGACAAACTTACAACGATACCAATAAATAGCCGCAATAAATCGGGTTCCATAGATTTTATTATCCATGTGCCAAAAGGTATGCCTATTAAAGCTGCTAAAGTTAAAATATATATTCGAGAGATGTTCAAATGTCTCCAGGAATTTGATACGACCATTAAATTCGTTACAGATGTGTAAAGCACAATCATCGGTGCCACAATCCTTGGAGATATAAAAAAACTTAGAAGGGGTACTGCAACCAAACCAAATCCAAAACCTGTTAAGCCTTGTGTTAGCCCTGCCAAAAAAAAAGTTACCAACCCAATAAAAAGAATATGCGTTTCAATAACCACTAAACAATCATACAATAAACAGAATTTTTATCCCATCAATACTATTGTCTTAAAAAAGCCGAACCTCAATTATATTGGACTTTATATTGGAACAAGTGTACATTGAATGCAAATTCCGATTAAAAGGATATGGAATTAAAAGGATATGAAAAGGATGGGGAATTAGTATGAAAAATAAATTTTTGATAACTATGGTGATTATGATCGCTCTAGTATCAGTATTCTCAGTTGCTTGTACAACTGACACTGACTCAGGAGATACGGCTGCTGCAACTAGACTAGATGATGTTAAAGCACGAGGTTTTGTTAAAACAGCAGGCCGTACAGATCTACCAGGATTCGGATTTCTAAAAGAAGACGGTTCTAATGCCGGTTTTGACATAGACCTTGCTAGAGCAGTAGCTGCAGCAATATTTGGTGATGGCTCTAAACTAGAGGTAACACCTATACCAGCATCAGAACGAGGGCCAACGATCCAAGGTGGGGAAGTTGATATCCTTACCCGTAATGTCACATGGACTACATCTAGAGATGCTCAATGGGGCAACTTTACTAATGTAATGTTCTATGATGGGCAAGGTTTCATGGTTAAAGCTGACAGTGGATTCAACCACGCCTCAGAATTAGACGGTATAACAGTATGTGTAACAAGTGGTACAACAACAGAATCAAATGTAGCTGATTACTTTAGGCAAAATGGTTTTGCGCTTGAGACAGTTGTGTTTGAAGATGCAGCATCAGTATATGGTGCGTATGAAGAGGGACGCTGTGATGCAGCCACTTCAGATAAATCACAATTAGCCGCTATTAGATCAGGGTTAACGAGCCCGAATGATCATAAGATTCTTCCAGAGACAATTTCCAAGGAGCCATTAACACCAGCTGTTCCTCACGGAGATGATTCTTGGTTCGATCTTACAAAACTAGTTATGTACGTTCTGATTAATGCTGAAGAGTTGGGTGTAACTCAGGCTAACGTAGATCAGCAACTTACTAGCGCAAGTATCCCTGTACGTAAACTACTCGGAGTAGAAGGTTCGTTTGGACAAAGTGATGTAGGTCTGGCTGACGATTTCGCAGTCGATGTAATTAAGGCTGTGGGAAACTATGGCGAAATATACGACAGATATATGGGCCCAAATGGAGAGTCATTCACTTTACCAAGAGGACCTAATGAGTTATGGAATAATGGAGGGTTGATATACGCTCCACCGGCTAAATAGAGATTAATTAATCACTAGAAAGTCAATAAAAAAAGGGAGGCCCATGGCGATATTAATATGCCATTCCTCCCTTTTTTTATATTAATTTAACAGTAGGACAAATGTTTTTAATAAAAAAGAAGTTGCTCTATAGAAATGGCATACCCTTCTGGAGAGATTCAAAATCTTTATCATTTTTAGCCCAGCTATTATCTACGCTAATTGTTATAAGTTTACTAGGATTCTTGGTCACAAACCTTATAAATGCTGCAAATGCTAGAGGTTTCTCCCTCGGGTTTGGTTTTATTAATCAAGAAGCAGGATTCCCTATATCCGAATCAGTTATAAACTACGAACCATCAAATTCTTTCTTAAAAGCATTCTCTGTAGGTATCCTTAATACTCTAAGGGTAGCAATATTAGGCATCATTTTATCGACAATACTAGGCACGTTTCTAGGAGTTTGCAGGGTCTCTTCAAATTGGTTACTAAGGCAAATTTCTGTGATATATGTAGAAATTTTTCGTAACATACCTCTCTTAGTCCAGTTGTTTTTCTGGTACTTTATAGTTTTCCAGGCTTTACCACGGGTGCAAACTGCTATCGAGCTACCTGGCCCTATTTATCTATCTAACAGAGGTATTTTTTTACCGTTCATAGAATTCGATTCTTTGAGTATATTATGGTTAATCCCATTAACTACGATCCCTCTACTATTAATCTTAAAACACAAGCGCTTGCACCACTATTTATTCTTCATACTCTTTATAGCCCTGGCCTATGGCATATCTTTCTTACAATTTGGAATTCCAGTATCCATTGACACCCCTGTATTAGGTAAATTCAATTTTGCTGGGGGTATAAGGATAACACCTGAATTCGGTGCCTTGCTTGTAGGTTTAACCGTATATACATCCAGTTTTATTGCCGAAATAGTCAGAGCAGGTATTCAATCTGTGCCACGAGGACAAACAGAATCGGCTTATTCACTTGGATTGTCAAAAAATGAAACTCTACGATTAATTATTATTCCTCAAGCACTCAAGGTAATAATTCCACCACTAATCAACCAATATTTGAATCTATCTAAAAACTCTAGCTTGGCAATAGCAATCGGGTTCCCTGACACCTTTTTTGTGGGACGTACCATGATAAATCAAGCAGGAAGAGCTGTACCTATATTTGGTATGATAATGCTCGCCTACGGTGTAATGAGTTTAATATGGTCAATCATAGGTAATTTCTTCGATCACAAACTAAATAAAGGCAAAGCCTAAAGTGAGACTAGTATTAAAAAACCAACATATTAAGTTTAATGTAGTGATTAACACTATTAGACTGAATCTGTTTAATTCCCCATTAAATACCATTCTCACTTGCGTTTTATTTCCTCTGATAACATACGTGGTTTTCAACGGTGTATCATGGATTTTTACTGAAGCAAACTGGCAAGGAATAACCAACAATAAACGCCTATTTTTAATCGGCCAATATCCTCAAGAAGAATCATGGCGAATTCAAATAGTTCTAATCTTCCTTAGCTACATTCTAGGGATTTTAGCTAGTTTAAATAAACCAGTGTTTTATAAAATCAGCATAGGGATTTCGTCGGCTATATTCATAATTGGGCTTTTCCCTGAAGAATTTATGCAAATTGAATCAACAACTCGACTCTGGATATTATCAATAGGCGCAGGGATACCGTTAGGATACTTTACCAGAAATAGATTTCACCTGAATTCAGGTAAAATCATTATTTTAGGATCCATAGGCATAATACTAAGTTATATTTTACTTCGAGGTCTCAAAAATTCAGAAGTAATACCTTATGTAAGTACAAACGAATGGGGGGGATTACTCTTAACCTTTTTTCTTGCACTTATTGGCATATTACTATCATTTCCATTAGGTATTTTCCTAGCATTAGGTCGAAGAAGTAACTTACCTTTCTTCAAAGGAATATCTGTACTATTCATAGAGACAATAAGAGCAGTACCCTTGGTTACTTTATTATTTATGACTTTAATTATTGTGCCTCTATTATTACCTGAAGGATGGAGATTAGATAGAGTTGGAAGAGCTGTAGCTGCAATCACAATTTTCAGCGGAGCTTACATGGCTGAAAATATTCGTGGAGGTCTAGCATCAGTCCCTAACGGCCAGATAGAAGCGGCAAAATCACTAGGCCTCAATACATTCATGTCTTTATATCTAATAGTTCTGCCACAAGCATTAAGAAATGTAATACCTGCTATTGTCGGACAATTCATTAGTCTATTTAAAGATACTAGTTTAGTAGTTACTATAGGGCTTCTAGACATTGTAGGAATAGGAAAATCGGTTGTTCTAGGGAATATCGATTACATAAATACACAGGCCGAGGTATATCTATTCTTAGCATTTGTTTTTTGGATATTCACATTTTCGATGTCCTATATAAGCAAATTGATTGAAAATACATTAGGAGTAGGGAAAAGATGACACAAACCAACTTGAACCGACTAGATAATGAAAATCCAATAATTACCTTTGAAGATGTCCATAAATGGTTCGGGACTTTCCATGTTCTAAAAGGGATAAACATCAAAATAAATAAAGGTGAGGTGGTAGTCGTATTCGGACCTTCTGGCTCTGGAAAATCAACTTTTATTAGAACAATCAACAGAATAGAAGAACATCAAAAAGGCAATATAATTGTTGACGGAATAGAATTAACTACTGATCTAAAAAATATAGAGGCAGTTAGAAAAGAAGTTGGTATGGTTTTTCAATCTTTTAACCTATTTCCCCATCTGACAGTAATCGAAAATGTATCCCTTGCACCTCAAAAGGTTAGGAAAATGACAAAATTAGAAGCAACAAAAATATCAACGGATTTACTTGAGAGAGTCGGGATATCAGATCAAGCCGACAAATATCCAGGACAGTTATCAGGGGGGCAACAGCAACGCGTAGCTATAGCGAGATCGTTAGCTATGCAGCCCAGTATCATGCTTTTCGATGAACCAACATCCGCATTAGACCCTGAAATGATTAAAGAGGTTCTAGATGTAATGAAAGAACTTGCTTCATCCGGTATGACTATGATCGTGGTAACTCATGAGATGGGATTTGCAAGAGAAGTAGCGGATAGACTAGTGATGTTTGACGAAGGAGTTATTGTAGAATCGGGAACCCCAGACGAGATATTTAATAGCCCAAAAAATGATCGGACAAAGCTCTTTTTATCGCAAATTCTCTAGAGAATTTGCAACCACTATGATAATACTGTTGCTTTTTTTCTAAAACAATGTGATATTTATTCTCATAAACTTCGTTATTATGGTGCCTCACAACGTGAGGAGAATAGGGAAGACGGTTAAATTCCGTCGCGGATGCGCCACTGTATAAAAGTTATAGTTCTTGTTAAATAGCTTTTGAGTCAGGAGACCTGCCATATATAAGGACGTACTCTCTACGCAGTTCATGAGAGGAAGTCAAAAATCGGCTAATAAACTAATTTTGATGAACCTCTAAAAGTAATTTTTGGAGGTATTTTTGATTTTAGGTAAATATATATCACGCTATAGTAACCTCACTTTATCAACCCGAATTCATGTTTCAACTTTATCCTTGATATCGCTATTAGTAGCATCTGTGCTTGTCGCAATCTCAGTGGGGCCAGTAAAAATTAATTTTACCAGTATATTAAGTATCCTCTCAAATCCTTTTGTTCATGAATCAATCTCGCATACAGAACTAGAAAGATTAATTATCACAGATTTGCGTTTACCCAGAATCATAGTTGGAATAACAGTAGGAATGGGGTTAAGTGTGGCAGGTTTAACTATGCAAGCGCTATTCAGAAATCCCATGGCTGATCCAGGTATCATTGGGGTCTCCGCTGGAGGATCTTTGGGTGCAGTTGTTGCGATCACAGTTGGGCTCGAGCATTATTTCTTATTTTCTGTACCGCTATTCGCATTCTTAGGTTCTTTGACAGCTTCAATTATTGTATATTCTTTTGCTTATTCAAATGGCCGCCTATCAATGCCAACTCTTTTATTAGCCGGTGTTGCCATATCAGCTTTCTTTAGTTCAATCATCTCTGCAACTATAGTTTTACAAGAAAACCCAGACTCTGTAAGACAAATTCTATTTTGGCTAGCTGGAGGCTTAGATTCACGCTCCTGGAATCATGTTTTAATTGCAACTCCTCTTATAACAATTGGCACTATCATTATTAGTTTTTTTAGCAGAGATTTAAATTTACTTAGTATCAGTGATGACGACTCTAAATCTCTTGGTGTCAACGTAGACTTGGTTAGACCTGGATTCATTGTGCTATCGTCTTTACTAACCGGGTTAGCAGTATCAGTAAGCGGAACAATTATTTTTGTAGGTTTGATAACTCCTCATATTTTAAGATTAATTGTCGGGCCAGATCACAGATTACTGGTACCTCTATGTGCAATTGGAGGAGCATTTTTTGTGACCATTGCTGATATCCTAGCTCGTTCTATAATACAACCCGCAGAATTACAGGTAGGAATAATAACTTCACTCATTGGAGCCCCCTTTTTCCTGTTCCTACTGATAAAAAATAAAAAAAACATTCATTCCTACTAAAGAAAGGTCAATACAGTGGTCAAAATAAGGTTTCAACGTAAAAAAAGCGTATTACTAAGCCTAGGTTTATTACTTATATTATCAACAGTTACCTCGATAGTAATTCAGGATAATTTTTTCCCCGAGACAGTAGTACAAGAGAATGCTGACCCGGAAAAAGAGAAGTCTGAATTATGGCCAAGGAATATAACAGGATTCAACGGAATCACCACCATCGAACGAAAGCCTAGACGAATAATTAGTGCTTCAGTAGGTCATGATGAAATGACAGTAGCACTGGTTCCATTAGAACGGCTAGTAGCAGTAACAAAAATCTCTAAGGACCCATTATATTCAAATATAGCCGAACTAGTAAAAGATATACCCTCTGTCGATCGAGATCCTGAAAACATTATTGCGCTGAATCCAGATGTAATTGTAACAAGCCCTTACTTCCCAGCAGATAGCATAAGTAAACTCGTGGATTTAAATATCTCCGTCATCCAAACAAATTTGGCTAGCAATATAGATAATCAAATTGATCAAATAGCTCTACTCGGATCAATATACGGTGAAGAGGTTCGTGCATTACAATTGAGCCAACAAATTAGAGCTCGATTTGACTTTATTCAATCTATAAGTGTCGATGCAGAATATACCAACAAGCAGAGTGTATTAGCATTATCCCAGTACTCTGATCAAATATGGACTGCAGGGTCAAATTCTACAGAGGGATACATTATAGAAGCAGCTGGCGGTATTAACTCTGCTGCTCAATCAGGGCTCGAAGGTAATGTAACAACTAGCTTTGAAGGTTTAATTTCAATGGCGCCAGACTTAATAATAATTACCCAACCTCTTAAATTCGGAGGGGCCAGTTTCATAGAGGAACTCAAAACAAAACCAGCCTTAAAAGAGATCCCTGCCATTAAAAATAATCGGATATACCCTGTAGAAACTAAATTATTTACCACTTTATCTTTTTGGAACATAAGAGGTATAGAAGAATTAGCTAAAATACTGTGGCCAGACAAGTTAGAAAATCAATCTTTCGATGGATTTGATCCATTTACTACAAGATAGGAAACATTGAATATAAATATTAAAGGATAAGAAAAAAGATGCTATCATACTAATATATGAAATGCTGATTGGAAGGAATATTATGGGATCATCAAAAATACCTATTGTTTATACATTGCAAACTTGCCCCTCGTGTATAGTGCTAAAAGAAGATTGGGAAAAAGATAAAATTGCATTTGAAGAGCGACAAGTTGATGAAAATCAACTATTCCTTGATGAAGCACGAGAATTCGGTGACATTGTACCAATTGTTGTCTATCCCGACGGAAAAGTCACAATGGGATACAAAGATATGATAGGTTGTAACATAGGCTAAATAATTAATGAGGAGATCTAATAATGGCAGGGGAAAAATATATCGTAACCAAAGAGAAGTTTGAATCGGGATTCACTTATAAGCAGTATATTGACCAAATTAAGGTTAACAAAGATAGATTTGATATGTTTTATGAGTCTGGCAAATTAGAATCAGAAGATGAGGTTTTTTTCCAGAACGCAAAAAAACTCCCCTCTGGGATTAAAAAACTAATGATCATTGGGGAAGATTGGTGTCCCGACGTTTTTCGAGGTATGCCTGTATTCGCGCGTATTGCTGAAGCTGCTAATCTTGAAACAAGAATATTTCCCCGTGATGAAAACCTAGATATGATGAATGAATTCCTTAAAAATGGTGAGTTCATGTCTATTCCAGTTGCTGTTTTCTATGATGAAAATATGGAAGAAATAGCACGGTGGATTGAAAGACCGGAAATTGGATATACCCAGTCAACTGAAGTTATGGCAAAGATAGAAAAGGAAATGGCTGAAGCTGACGAGCAAGACAAAAGAAAAGCTATTCGTGAACAACACTACGCTCTTTATCCGTCATGGCAAAAAGAAACCGTTGTGGAAGTAAAAGAATTATTATCAAGAAAACTCAATATATAATCATAGATCATATTTGGTAAATCTTAATTTGATACCAAAAAGTCCATTTGATGAGCAATATACGTTAATGTACCATTTTCTATATGACTGTGCCTTTTTTGAATCCATCTACTAAGCTCACTCCGATCGATAATTCCAGATTCAGCAAGAGCCTCCCAGATCGTATTAATAATATAATGCAGGAAATAAGTAGTATCTTTTGAATAACCTGCTTCTCCAGGGTATACAACCCAATCGGAACTACCAGCAGCATGGATCGAATACTCATTAATAATAAAATAAGATAGCAATCTACGCCCTGTTAAATCTCCCCGGAACCCATTCCCCATAGTACTATGGTAAGCATTTTCAATTAATGTGTCTAAAGTTTCATCAATCTCAGGCCCCAGATAAGTGATACCATCAAAATTAATTGTCGTATAAAGCATGCCATCTCTCTTAAGCAAAGACATCAATGTAGGCATAATATTTTCCAAGTCAACAAGGTCCAAAAAAGCCTGTGAAATAATAAGATCAATAGTAGATGAGCCTCTCATCTCTTTGATTACATTTAATGCATCTCTTGCCCTTAGTTGAATGTTGAGATCCAAATAGTTATTAACAAATCGAACATCATAACCATCATCCACTGCTTTAATTTTATCCGAAACAGTTGATAAGCGGCTAACAGCTCGCTCAATATTTTCTTTTGATATATCTAAAGCCAAATAATTCCCTTGAATTTCTAGCTCACTATCTATGATCCTCTCGATCATAGTACCTATCCCCGCACCAATCTCAATAATATTGATATTCTCTCTAGTTTCATCATTAAATAAACTCTTCACCATAGAATCCCACACAAAGCGATTCATAGATTCGTCATCGATCATTTTTTTAGAAGATAAATAATCTCCATAATTATATTCGCTAAAATCAGTCATGATATAACTCTATAAATTCAAGTAAAAACTCTCGAGTTAAAGATGCCGATTCCTCCCAAGTTAAGTGGTTATTATAAGTTTTCAAGGCTAATCTACTCATATCCATTAGAAGCTTCTTATCTTTCATTAAACTATTAATGTGGTCAGCAATTGCATGATAATCATTGATACCCACAAGAAAACCATCAGACCCCGAAGTGATAATCTCATGAGCAGCTCCTTGGTTACATGCTATAACGGGCAACCCAAATGACATCGCTTCTAAGTAGACGATCCCAAAGCCTTCCCAGGAAGAAGGAACCACTAAAGTGTGGCTTCTCTTCAAATATTCAGCAACCTCCACATCAGTCAAAGTACCAAGAATTTTTACCTTGCTAGTCAGTTTCAGTTTACTAATCTGGTTTACTATTTTCTTCATATATATCTCATCAACGGTTGTATTACCTATTACATTTAAATTCCATCTCTCTATATCAATTTCGTTAAGAGCATCTATCAGAAGGTTAAGCTGCTTTCGTGGTATCACATTCCCAATAAACAATATCTCTAACGGCCTGTTTGATTCCGATCTAATATGCCTATCTTCCTCAGAGATACTTTGACTATACTTTAAAAATCTATCCCCTCCAGGCTTAGCAATGACTGATGGATATAAATCGCCTTGAAGATTCTTAACAGCGCTCTTTGTGGTTTCACTATTGAAAATATAGCCATCTAAAGATTTCAAGTATTTTCCTTCTAAGTATCTAGAGAGTACCCTACTGAATGGGTGAGCTTCCTCGCTAGATTTGAGATGATGGACTATAGAAATAATCGGATACTTACGATCTAGAGCATTATTTAGAAAAGCCAAGGACGGATGATTTAATTCATCTTGAATCATTAAATCAATATCAAGGTCTTCAAATTTATCCTTAATCTCTCTTGACCAATTATCTTGTAAATTATGAATGTATTTCTTGTGCTCCATAGAAATGATAGTTACTTCATCTCCTTTCGAACGCAAATAGTTTACTAAGTTACGATCATAGAGATATCCACCAGAGAGATTATCTAGGGAGCCATAAATAACGAACCCAATTTTCAATTTAACATTTTCATATAAGTGGCAGAAGCTACTGAATCTTCCCATATCTCCACATTAATCTTGTAAAAATTACTAGTGTTTAGCAGTCGCAATACATCTTCACAATAAATACGGCAAAAGTGCTCTAAGCTAGGATTGATTCCAGTAAATTCAATACGATCATTTAACGTGACATCCCTATATTTTTCTTTCATTAGATCAATTATTCTTTGAAATTCTACTATATCTAAGAGATATCCATGCTGGTCAAGTGTTTTAGATTCAATCGTAACTTCGATCTTATAGGTATGAGAATTGAGGTTATTTTCCCTACCCCAATCTCCACCTATTAAAAAGTGTTGAGCAACAAATTCACTAGCCAAAGAAATCGCGTACATTATCTATCCAATCTAATAATCAGAGCCCTCTCCGTATTCAAAAATAACTTGAAGAAACTTACCTGGTTCCTCGTACAATTTTCTATAAACTACTGAGGCCTCAGAAATAGAATACTCGTGGGAAATAAATTTAGATGGGCTAATTTTCCGTATCATATCCCATACGACACTAAATCTACGATCTTTAGTCCATCTTCCTTGAAAAATTGGATCGATAGAGCTTACTTGGCTACTTATCATACGAATTCTATTCCTATGAAAAGTACCTCCTAGATCCAGTGTATTTTTATTAACACCATACCAAGAACCCACAATTACTCTACCATTATATCCTGTCATTTGGACCGCTGTATCTAAAGCAATCTCATTACCACTTACTTCATATGTTAAATCAAACCCATCGTACATACCATAATCTAAATCTACTATACTTTTAGTATCTGACGGGTCAAAACTAGCAAAAGCTCCTGCAGCAAGAGATGCTTCTCGCCTACTCTCTTGGTTATCAAAAGTTATCAGAAGGTTCAATGGAAGCAAGTTAAGAATCGAAGTAGTTAACAAACCTACGATACCTTGTCCTAAGACAGCAATATTCTCACCAATTATCGGTGCCCCGTCCATTACAAAATTTACAGCAGTTTCCATATTTGGCAAGAAAAGAGCATCTTTTTCATCTATATCATCAGGTATAAATAATAAATTATCCGGGTCTTCCCAAAAAAAGCCTTCATGTGAATGAAAAGAAAATACCTTAGAACCCGCCATCGTTACAGATACTCCGTCACCAACGGCAATAATTTCACCAACAACCGAATACCCATATTTGGTTGGATATTGAAACTCGCCTTTATGTTCACCAAAATTCACATCTAATGGCAAGTTAGAAGGAATCTCGCCTTTATAAACCAACAATTCCGTTCCTGCACTTATAGCACTAAAGGTCGTCCTAACAAGAACAAGCCCTTTAGGCCCAACGCTTTGCACAGGAGATTCATGAACGTTCACTTCCAGTTTATTACTAAATATGACTGACTGGTTAATCAATGTTTTCCCAGGTGGGTGATCCCCAAATTACCAAATCTTCACCAAGTTTGCGATAACCAATATCATTTAGACGAGGCCGTGTCATGCCCATTCCTTGTATGTCACCGATAGCATTCAACCCTCCAAGTAAGCTTGGTGTGATAGTAATCACAATATAATCAACTAGTCCTTGCGATATAAATTCAGTAATAACCTCTTGACCGCCTTCGACCATGATTGATCTAAATCCATCTTCATAAAGAGAGCGAAGGACTTGGTTCAAGTCCAACCTGTCAGCATCATCAGTTTCAACAATCGAAACTTTAATACCCGCATTTTCTAATGCTTCTTTTTTTTCAGAAGCTGAGGTTGCCGAAGTGAAGATACGAGTTGGTGGACTAGTATTATGTAAAAGACGTGCAGTTAGCGGGAATCTTAGATTACTGTCCAACACCACAGGCTGAGGGTTCAAACCTTCCACCTTTCGGACAGTCAAATCTGGATCGTCTGCTAAAATTGTCCCTATTCCAACTAAAATTGAATCATGTGCAGAACGCAGTCCATGTGTCATAGAGTTTGCCTGATCTCCACTCAAAGAAAAACGAGAGCCTTGAGTAAATGCTATTGACCCATCTAAACTTTGAGCATAAGTCACCGTAACAAAAGGTCTTTTCCCCAATTCTGATCTCTCACTAACCAGCTCTGGAAGAGGAATCCCTCCAAACGACACCGATTTCAAATCAAGAATATGTCCCATTCGCTCAGACTTAGTACTTAAATAAGCTATATTTTCATCGTTTGGAATAGCCTCTATGGATTCCCTTGAACTTATCTCAATTCCACTCTGTACCAGCGCATCTACTTTATCTTGATTATTAGTCAACAATCGCACTGAAGTAATACCAAGATCTTCTAGAATCAAGCATGCTACTTGATAATCTCTCTCATCCACTTCGTGACCCAATTCAAGATTGGCATCTACAGTATCATAACCTTCATCTTGCAAATTATATGCTCGCAATTTATCTCTAAGGCCTATACCTCTTCCTTCTTGTCTAAGGTAAATAATCACTCCGCTTCCAATTTCAGAAATACGCTCCATCGCCTGGGTTAATTGATTTCCACAATCACAGCGACGTGAACCAAAAACATCCCCTGTAAAACATTCAGAGTGAACCCGGACCAGAACATCATCTTTACCCTGCACATCCCCAGTAACTAGTGCCACGTGCTCCTTATCGTCAAGATTATTCACATAATAAACTAAAGAAGAGTCACTCTGCATTGTCGGAACTCTCGCAGAAACGTCTCTCTTAACACTTAATTCTTCCATAATATCTACATTATATAACCGAAGAGCAATTATATCTCCTCTTTATAATGTTGTTACCTTACGCTCCGATTACTATTCCACTCGATCTTACAGATTAGTACGCATAAATATCTTGTAGGTAAAATTAGTATTCTGCATCAAAATAATATTAAGATGCCATGTGTAAAACAGATATGTTGGTTCTATTTAATCCTTGTTTCCATTTTGCAGACTCAGTCAGCATATCATCAGCAATTTCCGCAACTCGCGGACTATCATTACCAAACATTTCAATAACCTCATTAACCCTATCTGTATTTTCTACAAATTCAGCCCGAATAACCAATTTCTCATCCAATTTCGTTTTCAATAATCTAAGATGGTGATCAGCAAATACTGCTACTTGCGGAAGATGTGTTACGCAAATAACCTGGTCACCTATAGCTAATTCTGCAAGTTTTCTCCCAATCTTATCTCCTAGACGCCCTCCTATACCATAATCAATTTCATCTAAGACAAAGCTCTTACCCATACCCATAGTGTTAACAACGGATTTGAAAGCCAACATCAGCCTAGCAGCTTCGCCCCCAGAAGCTATCTTGGATAATGGTTTCATAGGTTCATCTAAAGCTCCTTGCATCAAAAATTCGACACAGTCAATACCATTATTATTCACAGAAAATTCCGTTTCTCCTATATCAGTTAGTCTGATATTCTTCCCATTCGAAGAACTCTCCATACTAACGCTAATTCTGGTCCCAACCATTCCTATATCTGTAAGCTCTCTATCTACATTTTCCACGAATAATTTAATCGCATCACGCCTTCCTTTCGAAATCAGCAAACAAGAAGCCTCTAATGGTATGGCCAATCTATCTCTCTCGCTGACCAAACTGGCCAATGCTTCTTGAGAACTATCGATACTTATCACTCTTGAATGAATATCAGTAGCATAAATAAGAATTTCTTCTACTGATTTTCTATATTTCCTCTTAATTCCATCTATGATTCCCAATCGATCCTGTATCTGAATTAATCTCCCCGAATTATTTTCAAGTTGAGAATCGTATAACCTGAAAAATACCCCTAGCTCATCTATTTGGTAACTAATATTTTCTAGTACATCTAAAGGCTGTTTAAGTTTATCATCTATATCTACATTCTCTCGAATTATCTGCATAATCTTAGTAATTTTATCTTGTACAGAGCTATGGTCTATCTCGTTAGATTTAATATCAGCATAAGAATTGATTGCCATTTCAGATAACTTCTCTGAATTCAATAAAACCAGCATCTCTTTCTTAAGAATATCTTCTTCTCCTATTTGCAGCTCAACTCCTTCAATTTCATCGAGCTCTTCCATCATATGCAGTCTGTTATTTTTTTTATCCTCATTATTTTCTTCTAATTTAATAATCCTTTTCACCAAATTCTGAAAGTAAGTTATATCATCTCTCATATCTTCCACTACACTCGTCAAACCCGCGTAAGAATCAAGAATTGGCAAATGCTCAGATGAGTTAAAAATAGTTGAATAAGACCCTTGCCCATAGACATCTGCCAATACAATCCCAGTACTGCTCAGCATCTTTAACCCTATTTTCTTTCCATTCAGAAAACATAGATTCTTGCCATTCACATCTATAGAGCGCTGAATTCTCAAGACAGTAGAATCTATCGGATCTTTGTATTTACTACTAATATTTTCAAAAACAAGTTTCCCTAAAGGCAAACTAAGTTGGAAAACGCCTTCAACAACAAGTTGGGTTTCCCCACTCTTTACTTGATAAGCGCCCCCCTTTATGCCAAATAAAAGTTGTATAGAATCAATTATTAAAGACTTCCCAGATCCTGTTTCACCTGTAATAACTGTTAGGCCATCTTGGAATTTTATATCGGCTTCTTCAATCAATCCCAGGTTAGTTATCCTTAGCTGTTTTAACATTCTTCACCTCTATTTTACAACAGTAGTAGAACATTAGTTCTTTGTCAAATTCCAAAGATATTTGCTAAGCTCATAGTGCTAAATTACTATTGAAGGCTCCTGTCATCTCGCCAACCTTATTCAGCAATTATTCTTTCTCTACAATTTCCACAGATTCAAGAATTTCAGCTGGTGCATTAGGAGTAGATGGATCTCTAGGCATTATTTTAAGAACTTCATCCATTCCTTTTATAACCCGTCCAAACACAGAATGATGATCATCTAGATGGGGAGTAGGTCCAAAAGTAATAAAAAATTGGCTACCGTTCGTCCCGGGACCAGAATTGGCCATTGATAAAATACCTGGTGAATCATGCCTTAATGTACTATCAAATTCATCTTCAAATCTATAACCTGGTCCTCCCATACCCGTTCCAGTTGGATCTCCACCTTGTGCCATAAACCCGGGTATTACCCTATGAAACATTGTTCCATTATAAAAATTATCCTTGGCTAAGAAAACGAAATTATTAACCGTGGCCGGCACCTTATCTGCAAATAATTCAACAGTAAATTTGCCTTTGTCTGTTGTGAAAACTGCTTCATAGCTCTTAGTTGAATCTATCGTGATATCAGGAGCTTTACTATATTTATTCAATTGTGTTTCCTCTCTTATTTAAATACAAACTTAGTTCCACAGAGCAATATATATCAAAAATTATTGATAATCAAAATATTCCATTAAGTTTTTAGAATCTTAATAGTTTAAGAGAGTATTTAATCTCAGTTTCAGTTATCATAAATATAGTAAAAGGTACTACCTATAGAACATAATTAAGAAAATAGCGAAAGAGTTGATTTAATGAAAGCCATTTCAATCAAAATAATTTTAATAATGACTTCAATTCTACTACTTAGCGCTTGTGGAATTACTCGAGAAAGTGAATCGAATAACGAACCGATTAAATTAGCCCAAATACAAGATACTGTTAAAGTACATTACACAGGAAAACTAGATAATGGAGAAGAATTTGATAGCTCGGTAGGTAGAGAGCCACTATCTTTTATAGTAGGTTCTGGAATGGTTATAAAAGGATTTGATGAAGCGGTTCTTGGTTTAGCAGTTGGTAAAACAATAACCGTAAGAATCCCTCCTGAAGAGGCATATGGTAGCCATAATCCTGAGCTTATATTTGAATACCCAGTTACCGAAGCCCCTAATGACATAAAAATAGGTGACCAGGTTATGTTAAATAACGGGTCTCGTGCAACAATAACGGATATTAATGAAACAAGTGTATCAATAGATACGAACCACCCTCTAGCAGGCAAGACATTAACATTTCAAATAGAATTAATTGAAGCAATAACTCCAGCTAAAGAACTGATTATTGAATAACAACAAACACTATTATGCTAATTATATTGCTCCATGCATCTCCTCAAACTGATGGGCACAGTAGCTATGAGATATTTACTTTATTGTTCATAGTGGGTGTAATTATAACTCTAGGAATAATGTCGATAGTTGGAAAACGAAAATAGCTGTTCAGGTTTATGATTTCCGATCAAAGTTCTCTTCTGCGGCTGACGGCCTAATATAAACCGGTAACAATGTTTGTGCGTTATCAAAATCTCCGAGTAGAATCCGATTATGCCCCAGGTAAGACAAGTTACGTGCCTTACGTAATCGTTCTTGAGAATCTGGGATAATAACTTTTTTTCCGAATGATATTTGCAATTCTGCTTCAGTCTCTTGTGGGATTTCACCACATATTAAAACAGGATCCTTCGATAGTTCAATGTATGACTGTATTTCATTAAACGATGTCAAATGATCATCTTTGATCTTATTTAATTCAATGGCTGGATCACTATAGTTTGCTTTTTTCTCATAAATTGCACAGGCAAACTCTCCTCTTCCTGCTGGGATTATTGCGATAATATTCTGTTCCATATTTGAAAATGGATATGCTGCAATATCTAATGTACCTATTCCTACAATAGGTATATTTAATCCTAAAGATAACCCTTTGGCAGCTGCCATCCCAATTCGAACTCCTGTAAAAGTTCCTGGTCCTATCGCTACAATAATCCCTTGTAAATCATCTGGGGATAAATCATTACTCACCAGGCTAAATTCGATTTCAGGATGTAATTCTGCCGTATGGTTTCTTTTAGATATCCAATTTTTCTCATATACAACTGCACCGTCAACAGATGACAATGAAAGCCCTGCTTCTTCTGTAGACGTATCAATTGCTAAATACATTTACCCTCCACTCGCATCTAAACTATCCCATCTTTCCATTATTCTCTTCAAAGAAAGATCAGATGATACGCCCCAAGAATCAAATACCAGTTGCCTAACATCCTCTGAAATCACTTTAATATTGATAGTCAAGTGGTCAGAAGGGAATTCTGGGCGACCTTTATCACCCCATTCAACAACAACAACAGAGGAATCAGAAATATAATCATCTAGCCCTAATAACAAAACCTCTTTAGGGTGTTCAATTCGATATAGATCCATATGAATCAATGGCACTCTTCCTAAATATTCATTGACCAACACAAAAGAAGGACTCTTAGTATATTCTTTGACATCAAGTCCATAAGCGATTCCTTGTGTTAATTTAGTTTTGCCAGCACCCAGGGATCCTATCAAAAGCAAAATTTCACCACCGGTAAATGTTTCTCCGATCGCACGGCCGAGTCGTTGTGTTTCAATATCTTCAGTTGTTGTGACAATCGATTGCATTTAAACTATGTTCCTCATGTAGTAGATTTACAAATATAATACAACATTAAATATAAACAGTAATTCACCTAGCCTTCAAGAAGTTTGGTTGAAGCATAAGCAAAATTAAAACACCCACACTTAATGTTCCACCCATAATTATTAAAGCAAAAGGAGCTCCTATTGATTCAGCTGCATATCCTGCAAATAAACTCCCTAATGGAACAAATCCTCTATCAAGCAAATACAGACTAATTACCCTGCCATGATATTCTGGGTCAGTTAACGTTAAAAGCAACCCATTGGTTACAGTCCTCTGTGTTGAATCAAATAATCCAATAATAATAAGTATTCCCATAGTTAATACAAGAAACGGCGAAAGCCCTAATGCAATTAGCCCAAATCCGCTAAAACACATACTCACGGAAACCATAGCACCTTTGGCCTTAAAGTCTCCCATTAAAGTCAATATTAGCGGCCCAATCAAAGAACCAATTCCCATCATGCTCACAAATGCACCAAATCCTTCGGGGCCAATATTAAATCGCTCTCCAGCTAAGGAAGGCAAAATAACGATGAATGGTTGTAGGAGTAAAAGAGAAATAAATCCATATAGTAAAAGTAATAATACAACTCGTTGACCTTTAACATACTTTAGGCCTTCAATAGTACTTTCCAATACAGATATCTTGATTTTCCTGACTATTTTCGAAGGAGGAACTTTAATAGAAATCCATGCCAGTATGACGACCATTTCGATACCAGTTATAACCGCAAATACTGCTATCGAACCCGCTGTTGCAAACAAGAAACCCGCCAATATGGGTGATATAATTCGGGTCCCATTAAATAATAATTGCTGAAGAGCAACTGCTTGGCTAACACTTTCTTTTCCGACAAGTGTTGGTATTAATGCTTGGCGCGGAGGTTGATTAAAAGCTATCATTACACCTCTAAGAAAAAACAGTCCGTACACTACCATCAAAGATAATAAATCCATGATTAACAAAAAAACTATTGATCCGTAGACAAGTAATATACCGATTTGGGTAATAATTAGTATAGCTCTACGATCAAAGCGATCAGCAATAACTCCTGCAGGTATAGCCAGGAAAAGAACTGGTATCGTCCTCCAAAAATTAACTAGCCCTACGGCAGCAATTGAACCCGTCATCTCCCATATAAGCCAATTACGAGCAACTATTTCCATCCATAATGTGAATGCATGAGATGTCACACCAATAAGAAGAAATTTAAATGGCCCTTCACGCAGAATTTCTATATTGCTTTTAGTAAAATTGGATTCAAGGTCCCTTTTCAAAGTAACCTACCTGCTTGAACTACTTGAAAAAAAAACAACCTCAAACATAAACCATTAATAATATTTGGTATCATATTAATCCAGATTCGCAATACGTTTAGATATGAATAAATAGTATAAAGTAATAACTACCAAAATCGCTGCAGCGATGCCAATAGCAAGTCGTAAACCGATTACATCTGCGATGACCGCCACAAAAAATATACCTACACTTGTGACTCCCCAGTTCATCATATAAATACTCATAACTCGGCCCCTAAATTCTGGAGCAGTATAAGCTTGGGCGAGACTCATACTCAAGGACATTCTGCCTGCCTGTCCTAATCCAAGAGGTATGAAAATCAGACATGCAATAAAGAAAGAGTCCGTTAGAGCAAATATTACCAAGCTAACTGCCATAATCAATATGTTAAGAAGCAAGAATTTCCCCCTCCTTTTATCGGGCATTGATGCTATAAAATATGATCCAATTAATGCTCCGACCCCAGAGATACTGAGCAATAAACCTTGCCTTGCTGCTGAGCTAGATAAGGTTTCAAAAAAGCCTCCAAGCAAGGGAATCGATCTTAACCCACTCCAAGAAATACGGAGAATATTATCTGAAATATAAGCCAAAGAGAAACTACCGCTATCCGTCAGTGTTTTACCCATTTCTACTGTTAATATATCCTCGGCCATTGCTGGTAGTAAAAACATATAAGGCATTGAGAGCACGAAAGACAATAAGGTAAATGACAATAGAGAAAATATTACTTTATTCTCTATGATGTATTGTATTCCTTCTTTAATTTCTAAAAATACACCGTTACCACGAATATTCACGACACCAGAAACAGGCAGTTTTAAGAATACAATTGCGCCATATCCATAGAGTATCGACATAATAAAATAAACCCCTTGAACATTCCACAATGCTATCAAAAAACCAGCTACAGCTGGGCCTATTAATCGAAAAAGATTCATAGCTGCCCCATTCAGTGTAACTGCATTAGTAATTAACCTAGGGCCAACTAATTCCGGTATTATCGCCTGACGCGCCGGCATCATCAAAGCCATCACCGCTCCTTGCATGAAAGATGCTACCAGAAGGTGAATCCAAGTTACGGAACCCAGAGTTATAGCTAATCCAACAACTGCTGTAACTAAACCGGAAGCTATATGCCCTACAATCATTACTTTCTTTTTAGAGATATTGTCCGCAAGAACCCCTCCAAAAAGCGATAACCCCAGCATTGGTATAGCATTTGCTAAAGCCAAAACTCCTAGGAGGGTAATACTGTGGGTCAACTCGTACACAAACCAAGATCGTGCAACCATTTGCATATTCATTGCTGCCATTTGGCCTAAGATAACAACAAAATAAATCCTAAAAGCTGGCACACGCAGAGATGCAAATGTAGATAGTGGCTCTTCAGTATCGTTCCTTACCAAATTCTTAATCCTCAATTCGATCTATAGCGGCAATAAGAGCCTTTAGCCCGATTATTGCTATTTCTTCCTCTTCTGCTTTGAGATTTCTTAATCGATTCTGCCACCAACTTCTACGAGAGTATAAAAGGCCATCAGCTAATTCTTGGCCTTTATCTGATAATAGACATGTAACCGTTCTACGGTCGACAGAACTAGTTTTATGTAATTCGAGTTTTCAGTCTACAAGTCTATCTTTTAACCCTGTTACATTTGAGAATGAGTTATTTAAATTAGCTGAAAGTTCACTCATCCGGCTTGGCCCCATCTTGTGTAAAAGAAACATAGTTCGTACTTGAGGCATAGTCAAATCAACATCAAGCCACCGCTCAGATACTCTTGAACGCATATGGTGAAATACATTATCCAGAAGCTCTAATAATTCTGTAGGAACCTCTTTGCCGACTACATCATCATTTTTCGGGTCATTTTTACTAACATTACTCATTACTACTTAAAGCATACTAAATAGTTCACTCCAGGTAAACAGTTAACTTAAAGTTAACTGTTTACCTAAAATATTGCTCAGGAATAAGCTATATTAGAAAAATATATCTGCTACCATACATTATAAATCTATCTTAAAGGACCTTAATCATGACTTCAGAGCGAACATTAATATTAGTTAAACCCGATGGAATCCAAAGAGGATTAGGCGGAGAAGTAATATCACGACTAGAAAAGCGAGGCTTAAGATTAGCAGGTGCTAAGTTATTAACAGCCGATATATCTTTAGCGGAAGCCCATTATGCGGAGCATAAAGGCAAACCTTTTTATGAAGGTTTGATAGCTTTTATAACTTCTGGACCAATACTTGCTCTAGTAATCGAAGGAGAAAGAGCCGTTGAGATTGCAAGACAAACGATGGGCTCAACTGACCCCGCAAAAGCCGAATCAGGTACAATTCGCGGAGATTATGGCCTAACTGTAGGTCGTAACTTAGTACATGGGTCAGACTCACCAACAAGAGCTATAGAAGAAATTGACTTATGGTTTAATAATTCAGAATTAGTGACATACTCCCAGTCTATAGAAGAGTGGCTTATTGAATCCTAACTAAATTTTCTGCATCGTACCATAGCTCATCCAACCGATAAAATTCCCTTCCCTCTCGGGAAAATATATGTACTATAATATCGCTAAAATCCATTAGTACCCAGCCAGAGTTTGGGCTTCCTTCTGACTGGTTTAATTTTACACTTAAACTATTGGCAGTTTCTTGTACTGACTCTTTAATAGCATCGATCTGTCGAGCAGACCCAGCAGAAAGGATTACAAAAAAATCAGCATACGCACAAATTTTGCTGACATCTAATAAAAGTATATCCTCTCCTTGAAGATCTTCTACAATATCAACTATCGCCCGAGCTGTATCGAGCCCATTTCCTGGAATACTACTTTTTTGTTTTGCCATATTATGTATTCTAATCTACTCTTTGTATAGCAGCAACGGAATAATATTAAAGAGCCTGCTAATAAACACCAGGAGTAAAACATGTCTTTAGCAATAATCTTAGCATTTATAGCGTTATTAGTTGGGGGCGTAGCAGATTTTCTATATAGAATCGCTCAAGATAAAGGTATAAGTTCTGGAGTATTTCTATTTTGGCAATCAATTATCTTCTCAGCGATACTTTGGATCTACGCCTTAATAACTGGTGAAGTAGCCAAACTTGATCTATTCACACTGATAGTTGGTCTCCCCGCGGGTGCAATGGGGTTCGCGGCTTTAACTTTGTTCATAATAAGTGTGAAAACAGGCGACATTAGTGTAAATGCACCTATTTTCCGACTCAATTTTGTTATTACAAGTGCAGGTGCAATGATTTTATTAGGAGAACCAGTGTTACCACTAAGGGTACTAGGAGTTGTATTGGCTCTACTTAGTGTGTTTTTCTTCGCAGAACTTACTTCTCTCAAAGTTATAAAAAATCCATCCCGGTCTTTAGTTCTAGTGTCGACCGCCTCAATTATTTTTGGATTCGTGGGTATCTTAATAAAATATGGCCTGGAAAACGACATCGACCCTATCCCTCTCTTACTCAGCCAAACAATTGCATTCCAAATTGCTGCGACCATTAATGTAATTTTGCAAAAATCCTGGAGACCTAATGGAGCTACCATATTGTATTCGCCGCTGGTCGCTATACTCCAACTTATATGGGCCTCGCTTACCTTATTTGCTTTAAACATCGCTGACGCAAGTCTAATTTACCCAATCATACAGTTAAGCTTTATCATTACCGCAATACTCGGTTTTATTTTGTTAAAAGAAAAACTAAATAGATCAAAATTAATAGGGATTATTTTTGCAATCACTACTGTAGGAGTTCTATCAATAGCCTAATTCAGCTTATAAACAACCAAATTATCTATTTAGCAGGCTGATTTGTTGTCAATATAGCTATATATATATTATGCTGTTCGACGATATGGAAAGAAAAAAACGTGTAGTGGTCGCCATGAGCGGCGGAGTAGATTCATCTGTAGCTGCCTACCTTTTAAAGGAGCAAGGCTATGATGTTTTGGGCGTAACAATGCGTCTCTGGAGCGATGATAATGCAATGGCTTCAAAACACAACAAACAATGCTGCTCAATCGAAGATATTCAAGATGCCAAACGGGTGGCGCAAATTCTAGATATACCTCATTACGTATTGAATTTTGAAAAAGAATTCCAAACTCACGTAATGGATTATTTTGTACAAGAATACAAACAAGGTAGAACACCTCACCCATGCATAGCTTGTAATGATAAAATTAAATTTGCCTTTTTCCTACAGCGAGCAATGACCTTAGAAGCCGACTGGATAGCCACAGGCCACTATGCTCGAAGATACGAGAGCTCGAATGGTATTGAACTCCGCAAAGCTTCGGATGAATCAAAGGATCAAACATATGTACTCTATGGCTTAACTCAAGAAGAACTTAGTCATGCACTTTTCCCAGTTGGTGAAATAAAAAAAGAAGATATCCGCCAAATAGCAAAAGATCTCAAATTACCTGTTGCTGACAAACCAGACTCTCAAGAAATCTGTTTTGTACCTTCTGGAGACTATCGTACCTTCCTAGCCGAAAGAATAGAATTTAAAAATGGACCAATCCTTGATCTTGATGGTAACGAACTAGGCACTCACAGTGGGAGCGCTGGCTATACAATAGGCCAAAGAAAAGGGCTACCTGCAAGTAGAACAGGAAAACCTCAATATGTAGTAAGTATTGACGCGGAAGAAAACACAATTATCGTAGGGGATGCGGACGACCTTTTTGCAATAGGGCTTGAAGCATCTAATATTAACTTCATTGCGTCTGAAAAGCCGGATTTCCCAAACCTGCATAATATAACTGCAAAAATACGATACCAGTCACAAGAGGTACCCATTTCATCCATAAGAATGGTCGGGGATGATAAATTAGAAATCATATTTGAATCTCCTCAACGCGCAGTAACTCCAGGTCAAACAATAGCTATTTATAATGGTGATATATTAATTGGTGGTGGGAGAATTGACAAAGCACTAAGTGAAATTAAAGGAAAGCATCAAATGATGTCAGGGGGCAAATAAAAATGTCAATAATAGCTATTACCATGGCGACCAGACAATGGCTGAGAAAAAGAAAACAGGTTAATGATAAAATTCCAGAAGATATGGGAAACGATCCGTATATATCAACCGATTTCTTATATGGATCTATAGAAGCAGCTCAAGATACTCTCTTACAAGCAATAGAAACTTTATCTGAAGAAGAAATGATATGGCGACCATATCCAGAGACACCATCAACAGGATTTCTTATATGGCATGTAGCTAGGGTTCAAGATGTTTTAGTCCATAAATATATACTCCAAAAACCCGAGATCTGGACAAGCCAGGGCTGGGCTCAACAATTTGGATTACCAATAGATGAAACTGGTCAAGATTATACAGGCGACCAAATCGCTCAATTTGTAGAACCCCAAAAAGAAGATTTGGTTGACTATTTGAAAACAACCTTTCGCGCCGCATTAAGGGCCGTTGAGTTTTTAGCAAGTGATGAATCCAAAAAATTCTCGAAAGATAAAATGATGCAGAGTATAAGATATCTAGTCATTTTAAACACTCACGTTAACCTTCATGCGGGAGCAATCAATTATATAAGGGAAGTCTTAAGCGCTTCCCATGACTTACCAGAAATAGCACGCTGAAGCTAAGTTTAAATTGAGTAATAAAAAGTTATTGAATAAGGCATCTTTAGATAAACCCACTCTAATATACGAATTAAATTTGGCTAAAAAAGGTGCTAAGAATATCGCAGGTATTGACGAAGTTGGAAGAGGGTCTATAGCAGGACCTGTCGCTGCTGCCGCAATAATCTTACCAGAGAATCCACGCCCATGGTTTAACCAAGTAAACGATAGCAAACTACTTAGTGGCCCAGCTAGAGAAAAACTGGCCAGAGAAATTATTCGTGATGCTCAAGTTGGGTTAAGTATGGTTACTGCAGAGGTTATTGATGAAATTGGTATCATTAATGCAACAAAATCCGCAATGGTGAATGCTGTAAAAGCTCTAGGCCCACACGTAGATGGAATATTAATTGATGCTATAGACTTACCTGAATCCAAAATTGGTCATAGAATCTCAATTATTCACGGGGATCAACTTTCTATCTCAATATCCAGTGCATCCATTGTAGCGAAGGTAGCTAGAGACTCACTAATGAAAGATCTCGACAAATTATTCCCTGGATATCATTGGTCAAGAAATAAGGGATACGGTACTAAAGGACATCTACAAGCTATATCTACTATTGGGCCTAGTATACTCCACAGAAAAACATTCCTTACTAGTATCGATTGAGTAAACTTGACACTGAGTAATACCGTTATTAACATATTCGAGATGGGGAACACTTAGAAGTCATCAACTTTAGGGATTATTAAAGATCTATATTTGGAGGTTATTTTATATTGAAATAGTAGGGATATCTATTCCCAACTACCCTACATAGCTAATCAATATAATTTATGAAACAACCATCTAAACCAATGATCGAGACTCAATCTATTAAACTGAGTTTCTCATTTTATAACATTAGAAACTATTTACAGTTCCTAAAGTTTTACTATCTAAATACGAAAAGGGCTAAATAAATTGATAACTTTATTTACGACTTTATACGTCCTCCAATTTATATACATACTAGTGATCATACTTCTAGTAGCCTTAGAAACATCATTTACACTCATCCAAGGCGACAATCTAGAAAGGTTAGTCCAAAAAAGATCCTCGGGAGCACGAAGATTAGAGTCTTTACAAAGAAATAATGACCTATTAATATTTTCAATTCTAACCTTGAGAGTAATATTTCTGGTAACTTTCATCGCTACAACTATGTATATGATAAGTGCCCTAATACCTTCAAATAGCTTATGGCCTGTATTTGGTAGCTTAATCACAATGTTCTTAACGATAATTATCCACGGGATAGGATATATTTGGGGACAATCTGATTCTGAAAGAATTGCTTTGAATTTAACACCACTGGTTAATGTTATAAATAAAGCATTAGCACCATTAACTAAAACCTTAATAAAAGGATTGATTCGGCCCATACTTAATAAAGTTTTAATACCAAATCGAAATGGTAGTACCACAATCAATACGGATTCTAACCAGATTGATAACACAGATAACAAAACTGATGAAGATACAAGAAAAGAATCAAGCGAAAATCTACTGGGCAAGCAAATACTTAGAGGGTCTTTAAGATTAGAATCAATGTCCGTCAAAGATATCATGGTGCCAAGACCCGATATTATAAGTATAGGGAATGATAAAAATCTAACCGAGGGCATAGATCTAGTCCTAAAAGAAGGCTACAGTAGAATACCTCTATATGAAGGAAATATTGATAACATAAAAGGTGTTATATACGCCAAAGATTTGTTGGAAGGTCTTCATAAAAATCCTAATACATCCCTAGAAAAAGTAGCTAGAGCAGCTCTACTAATACCTGAAACTAAAATGTTGAGCTCTCTATTAAAAGAATTTCAAGAAAAAAGAGTTCAAATAGCTTTGGTGATAGATGAATATGGAAGCGTGTCTGGGCTTATTACTAACGAAGATCTACTAGAAGAGATTGTAGGTGAAATAGAGGATGAGTTCACAGTAGCTGAACCTTTAGTAGAGCAAATCAATGAAGAAACAGCCATTATAGACGCAAGAACTCCGCTCCAAGATGTAAGCGATCTTTTCAAAATAGACCTTGAAGCCGAAGGCTCAGCTACGCTAGGTGGGCTAATTTACGATAGGCTAGGGAGAATGCCCCACCCTGGCGACACTATTCAAGAAGGTGACGTCCATCTGCGAGTGTTAACAACCGCAGGACGTAGAATTAGGCGGGTGAGGGTAAACCGCATACAGCCTGACGATACAGTTGAAAATGAAATTAGCATATAGAGTTATATAGTATTTTCAATATGAATATTGAAAAGATTTTTAATTAAATCCTACACTAATGAATATAGGCTGAATTTTAATAATTAGTTACGGAGAAATAGATCTAACATGGACTATCTTAACTTGTTTCTACCAACTTCGGACCCTCTAATCATATTTTTCTTAATATTAACCTTCCTAACTGCAGGAACTATTAAAGGGTTCCTGGGTATGGGGCTACCGACAACTGTAATGGCCTTACTCACTCTAGTAATGGAGCCAACAGCAGCAATACCTTTGCTAACAATTCCAATCTTTGTCACAAACTTTGCTCAATATATTCGATCACCAAACCCTTTAAGTGTAGCAATTACGTATAAGTATTTTTCCATATCAATAATGATAAGTATTTTAATTACTTCAATGTTCATAACCTCTTATCCTCAATCTTTATTAACCATGGCGATAGGGTTTGCCATGGTAGTTTTCTCATTACAAACGATGTTTGGTATAAGATTACCAGTGGGTAACAGTTTTAAATGGCATGTATCACTTGGTTTAAGTTCAGGAATTCTGGGAGGGCTAAGTTCGATTTGGGCCCCACCTATAGCTATGTACTTAATATCTAGGAATTATTCGAAAGATGAATTTATTAGTATCGCGGGGTTCTTATTCTTATCAGGATCTCTACCATTAGCACTAGGGCTATATATATCAGGTATTTTAAACCTTGAGACAATTCTACAATCACTAATAGGTTTAATAATTACATTAATAGGATTCAGAATAGGGGAGTTAATGCGAAGGAAGATACCGCAAGATACATTCCGTAAAATTCTGTTGGTTGCTTTTCTTATAATGGGATCGCGCCTAATAATCCAAGGAATTCTATAAAAGCAGAATCAAAAACATTACTTTGCCAATACAACCAAAATAACTCCGGCTACAACTATAATCGATCCGGAAATTACCTTAAATGTCAGTTTCTCTAGTTCTCTAAGAAATATTGCTGCTAGTACCAAAGTAATTAAAGGAGTAATTCCTATTATTGGAGATACCAACACTACTGGGGTCCGCTCTAAAGCCAAAAAACTTAGCATCAAGCCATTAGAAGCGAGCATACCAGCAACAAAAATCAACAATAAATGATGCCTAGAAACATCATAATTGCTCTTAAAATTTTTCGCCGTAGCGAACAGTAACACTAACGATCCACTTCCGAGAGCAATCAAAGATCCTGCCAAAGCTGAAACCTCTCCTCCCATTAAACTTTTTGCAAAAACCTGAACTGCAGAGTAGAGAAAGGAAGAAGTTATGATACTAATAAATCCAAGCTTGGCTTGGCTAATAAAATTAGTACTATTTGACTGGTGTGGAGCAAGCGCAGTATCAACATTATCTGAAACAATAATTGTGGTGCCTATAACAACTGCTAATATTCCGCTAGCCAAAGATAATGTTACTATTTCACCTAAAAAGAAAACTGCTAGAAGAGATCCCATGATTGGGGATCCACCTCCGAGGGCAGTGGCACGTCCTACACCAATAAGTGCTACACCTCGGTAAAATAAAGATCTCGATCCGAGAAACTGTACAACACCGATCAAAGCAAACGCAAAAAATACCCTACTTTCGATTCTTCCAATTGCTCCTGGATCGAATATCAAATTAACGGCTAAAACATACAGTAATCCTCCAAAAAGAGAAACCGCGGTAGCCGGCAATATTCGCATTCCTGCTATACCAAATCTCAACAAGATATTTGCAGCCGCCCATGAAATAGTTGCAGCTACCGCGAATAAAATACCTATAAGAGCTGTATTCATATTAATTGATCAGACTTTGAACCATTAATTTGCCAATACAACCAAAATAACTCCAGCTACAACTATAATAGATCCGAAAATTACCCTAAGTGTGAGCTTCTCTAATTCTCTGAGAAATATTGCTGCCAGGACTAAAGTAATTAAAGGAGTTATCCCTATTATAGGAGTTATCAGCACTACTGGAGCCCGTTCTAAAGCCAAAAAATTCAGCATTAAGCCGTTAGAACCAAGCGCGCCAGCAATAAAAACCCATAATGCATCATGCCTAGAAACATCATAGTTCTTCTTGAAATTTTTAATTGTAGCTAGTAGTAATATAAATGATCCACTTCCTAGGGTGATCAAAGTCCCCGCTAAAGCAGAAACTTCTCCCCCTATTAAACTTTTTGCTAAAACCTGAACAACAGAATAGACAATGGAAGAAGCTATAATGCTAATAAAGCCAAGCTTAGCCTGGCTAATAAAATTATTGCTATTTGACTGGTGTGGAGCAAGAGTGGTATCAAAATTGTCTGAAACGATAATTCCACCACCCACAACAACTGCTAATATCCCGCCAGCCAAAGGTGTTGTTATGAGTTCTCCTAAAAATAAAACTGCTAGTAGAGATGCAATGATCGGCGTTCCACCTCCAAGCGCAGTTGCACGCCCTACGCCAATCAGGGCTACACCTCGATAGTATAAAGCTCGCCCTCCTAGAAATTGTAAGCCCCCGATCAAAGCGAACGTGAAAAATACGCTACTTTCGATTCTGCCGATTGCTCCCGGGTCGAATATTAAATTAACTGCTAAAACATAAAGTAATCCTCCAAAAAGAGAAACCGCAGTAGCTGGTAATATTCGCATTCCTGCTATACCAAATCTGAGCGCAATTGACCCAGAAGCCCATGAAAAGGATGCACCTAACGCAAATAAAATACCTATAAGAACTGTATTCATATTAATTCACCAAGCCTTTAAAACATGACAAATACACAATCAAATAAATCCCTTATTCTTGTACTCTTTAAAAAATCTCGACTCAGAGATAATATATTATAAAAAAAAAGGGGCCCCTCTTTATAAGGGACTCCCTTTTTTAAAAATCTATTATGTTTTTAGGACTTACTCTCCAGTAATCGGATCAGGCAACAAAGTTGCGAAAACCGATAACGCTGTTGAAGCTGTTGCTCCATTACGAGCACCTTCAGCCTTAAGAGTATATACTCCCGTAGCAAGACCCGAAGGAATAGCTAAGCTATCAGCAGATCCTAAAGTTGCAGTTCCCGCACCTGATGCGCTAACCGTAACAGTGCCAACGATATGATTATTACCGGGGCCTCCTGATTCTGTGATAGTTAATGTTACTACATCTCTACGATCAAACCCGGAAACAGTTACTGCAAGAGTTTCCTGCCCTGGTATATTTCGCCCTACAGAAACAGATACATCAGCTGCTGTGCTATTAGCGTCAGCTCCTGTTGATCCTTTTGCACCGTCAGATCCCGCTGGGCCTGCTGGTCCTGTTGCACCTGCTGCACCTGCTGCACCTGCTGGTCCCGCTGCACCTGCTGCACCGTCAGATCCAGCTGATCCAGCTGATCCCGCGGCACCTGCACACGCAGAAATAAACAAAATTCCTACGATAGATAATATAATGAGGGGGTAAAATGCTTTCCCTTTGAACACGACTAGTCCTCCTTCTATGGAGATTGTACTCCGCGATTTATTAATCACTTTAAATCCACTCCGTCCACAATAGTGGTCGAATACGGTAATCATATGCACCGAGTATGAGGCGTGTCAAGCTAATTCACATAGTAAAAAGTATAATCCATACATAAATTAATCAAAGATGCCCATCGACTGCTATAATATGAATCCAAGATGCCTAAGGTATTATGGAATCAGGAGAGGTGGCCGAGCGGTTTAAGGCGTCGTTCTCGAAAAGCGGAGTCTCCTCACGGGGACCGTGGGTTCGAATCCCACCCTCTCCGCAGCGGAGAGATGCTGGAGTGGCTGAACAGGCACGCCTGGAAAGCGTGTAGAGCCTGTAAGGGTTCTCGCGGGTTCGAATCCCGCTCTCTCCGCCAGAGTTAAGAATATTATCTAAGCATCCTTTGTTTAAGGAATATTTACGTTTACGAGGGAAAGCAAAGATGGATGTGTTCAGTGTTACAAAGCTTCTGCTGATTCTAATGGTTATCATGACCATAACAATATTATCTGCCCTATTCCTATTACGGAAATACCTCATTAATATGAACAATCCAGGTACTACTAAAGATGATCTTAAACAAATAATTAATGAACAACTTACTCAAATTTATCCAGATGCACTAAATAAATCATCTGATTATTTATTAAAATTGAATCAGGAACATTTAGCATCATTCTCAAAAGACTTTGAACAAAAAAAAGATTTAATAGACAAAAGTATGGAAAAAGTATTTGGAGGTCTGGAATCACTTAATAAATCAACTGGCCAGATCGGGGCTCAAATTAGTACTGAAATAAAAAATATGGGTCAACAAACTAATGATCTACGAACATCTACGCAAAAATTAAACGAATTACTAAATAACAACCAGAAAAGAGGACAGTGGGGAGAACGGGTTACTGAAGATATACTGAGGTCCCTCGGTTTCATAGAAGGTATTGGGTATAAGAAACAACAAACACACAGTGGTGACACTGGGCAAACACGTCCAGACTATGAATTCCCTCTACCTGGAGGTCTCAAAGTATATATGGATGTTAAATTTCCATTTTCAGGTTATGAAGCTTATTTTAACGAACCAAATAAAAACAAAAAAGAAGAACACCGAAAACGATTTCTTACGGATGTAGATAGGAAGGTTAAAGGATTACCTAAATATATTAACCCTGATGATGGAACGGTTGATTATGTCTTTATGTTCATACCGAATGAAGCCGTAATGTCTTTCTTATATGAAAGTGATCAAGGATTCTTTGAAAAAGCACTCTCCTATAAAGTACTTGTATTGTCACCCGTTACACTATATTCAGCTCTAGCAACATTAAGACACATGTTAGATACACTTAAGATTAAGCAATCAGCCACTGAAATTGCGACCTTAATGACATCATTTAATTCTGAGTGGAGTAAATTTAAAACCGAGTACAGTAAATTAGGTTCACAAATACAAAAAATACAAGACTCTTATAATGGAGAACTATCAAGAAGAATACGAGTCTTAGAGAAACCGTTAGCAAAAATAGAAGATATAAAAAATGGAACCTATATTGATATCAATTCAAATATAGATCTTCCAATCTTAGATACTGATATTGATGATCCAGTAATTACTACTGATCACTGATATTTTTCGAAAGATCGAACATTTTATGAGGCTATAATGGATAACGATTTAAGTTTTTGGCTATGGTTCCACAAGGTAAAAGGTATTAAAAGCAATGATTTTAAACTTATGGAATCGTATTTTAAAACACTTCAGCATGCATGGTCTGCAAATAAGGAAGAGTTGAAAATGTCCGGGTTACATACAAGTATAATTAATGAAATTTTAATCAATCGTACAAAAGAAAGGCCTCCTGAGGAAGAAGAACGGCTGCTAAGATACGGTATACAAGCAGTCACCTGGAACAGCAAGATATTCCCTCAAAAATTGAAAACACTACCAGAGCCACCTCCGATATTATATTTCAAGGGTGATTTAAACCTCCTAAACCGCCCCCTAATTTCAATCATTGGATCAAAAGATACAACTGCATATGCTAAAGAAGTAACGGTGAAACTCGTAACCGATATGGCAAAACACAAATATCTCTTTATAGGTGGTTTATCCAAAGGAGTCGATACCATCTCACATAAAACATCTTTACTTAACCAAGTAGGAACTATAGGTATTCTACCTGGAGGAGTAGATATTATTCATCCACCAGAAAACCTTGATTTAGCCAGACAAATAGAAAAGCAAGGATTGCTCTTCAGTGAGCACCCAATCGGGAAACGCTCAACACAAAAATATGCAGTCCAGACTGGACGACTGATAACACAGATGAGCCAAGCATGCATTTTAGTTGAAAGTCCAGAAACTAGTGATAGTTTATCTATAGCACTCAATGCTGTAGAACAAAATATTTCTCTCTTCGCTGTCCCAGGCAATATCTTTGCTTCAAAAAGTAGGGGACCTAATAGCTTAATAATTAACGGAAAAGCAAAGCCATTAATACATTTTGAAGATGTAACAAAATATCTTAGGTTGAATGATTTTTAATAATACTGGGCTTGAAAAGGGGTAATTTACATAAAAATCAATTTTTTCCGTTATTTTATTAGTTGTATAGACATATATATATTTACATTTTAAAAAATTGAAGTATGTTTAAAAAAAAGAATGAAATTAAAACCTTTATTAAGGAGAGCACCCTAATATGCCCGCTGCGAAGAAAAAAACTGCACCAAAATCAACGCGCTCTAAAAAAACTAAAGCGACGAAAGCAACTAAAGTCTACAACAAGCCTAATCTTGTCATTGTGGAATCACCAGCAAAAGCAAGAACTTTAACAGGCATATTGGGGCCTGATTTTGAAGTGATCGCATCAATGGGTCATGTAAGAGATTTGCCCAGCGGTAAACTAGGAGTAGACATAGAGAATAATTTCACCCCTCAATACAGTATACCTAGAGCTAAATCTCCGATCGTGAAAGAAGTTAAGCTTGCTTGCAAGACAGCAAAAAAAGTTTTCCTTGCTACTGATGCTGATAGAGAAGGCGAAGCCATATCCTGGCACCTCATGGAAGCGGGAGGAATAGATCCAAAACTAGTGCAAAGAGTTGTATTCCATGAGATAACAGAAAAAGCAATTCTGGAAGCTTTCAAATCACCTCGTAGCATTGATTGGAATCTAGTAGAGGCACAACAAGCCAGAAGAGTTCTAGATCGACTAGTAGGTTATCTCCTTAGCCCGGTTTTATGGAAAAAAGTAAGATATGGTTTATCCGCTGGTAGAGTCCAATCGGCTGCACTACGTTTGGTTGTTGATCGCCAAAGAGAAATAGAAGCATTTAACCCTAAAGAGTATTGGTCAATTGAAACAACCCTATTAACTGAAAATAATAAATCGGAAAGTATAAAAGCCCGTTTTCATAATATAGTTGGAGAGCGTAAAGCTCGCGAAGTCAACACTGAAGAAGAAGCAACTCTCATCACAAATAACTTAAGATCTTCGAGTATTAGCGTTGATTCAGTTAAAAAAAGAGAAACTAAAAGGCGCCCCTCTCCACCATTCATAACATCTACTTTGCAACAAGAGGCTTTTAGAAAGCTACGCTTTACAGCTCGTAGGACCATGTCTGTAGCACAGCAATTATATGAAGGTTTAGAGCTAGACAAAAATGGGCCAACAGGCCTGATAACTTACATGCGTACTGATTCAATTAATATGTCACAGGATGCAATATCTGAAGCCCGTTCGATTATTTCAGAGAAATTTAGCAAAAACCATATACCAAAATCTCCTAGATTCTATAAGAAAAATGTAAAAGGAGCTCAAGAAGCTCACGAATCTATCCGGCCTACATCTTTTGGTAGGTCTCCGGATTCGATACGTGGCACGTTAAGTAATGACCAGTTCAGATTATATGAACTTATATGGAAACGAGCCATTTCATCTCAAATGTCCGATGCACTTTTCGATCAAACATCGATAGATATCCACGCAAAAAGTGGAAAAACAAACGATATTTACGTACTTAGATCAAGCGGATCAATAATAAAGTTCGACGGTTATCTAGCTGTATACCGAGAAGGTGTTGATGAACCTAACACTGACTCCGATGAAGGAAGAGAAATCCCCGACTTAGAGGTAGGCCAAATTCTAACCACTAAAGAAGTATTACCAATTCAACATTTCACCCAGCCACCACCACGTTTTACCGAAGCTTCTCTAGTTAAAGCACTTGAAGAAAGAGGGATTGGACGTCCAAGCACATACGCAGCAATCATGGGAACAATCCAAGACCGTGGATACGTAGATAAAGAAGATAATAGATTCAAAGCATTAAAGCTTGGTGTAGCAGTCTCAGATCTATTAAAAGAATTCTTTCCTGAAATTGTTGATTTAGATTTTACTTCTGAAATGGAAAACCAATTAGATGAAATAGCACGAGGAGAAAGAGAAAGAACTCCCTTATTAAAGAAATTCTTTAGCCCTTTTAACTCTCAAATTGAAATCGCTATTGAGAAAATGCCGAAAGTAAAAGATATAGATGAATCTTCTGACGAACTTTGCCCACTCTGTGGAGTAGCAATGGTTATAAAAAGAGGAAGATTTGGACCATTCCTATCCTGTTCGACCTTTCCAGAATGTAAAGGTACTAAAAAAATAGAATCCAGGACTGGTGTAGATTGTCCTGAGTGCGGAAAAGAACTCGTCCAAAGACGCTCTAATAAAACAAAAAGAACGTTTTACGGTTGTTCTGGCTTCCCTAACTGTACATTCCTCGTAAATCAAAAACCACTAACCCAAAAATGCCCAGATTGCAACGGGTTAGTCATTCCCTCAACCAAAGGATCAGCAAAATGTGTAGCCGATGCTTGCAAGTGGACTGGATCTATTGACGAGTTAGCAGATGAAGAGGTAAGCGAAAGTGCTGAAAAGGTTGCCCAATCCTAACAAATAGGAGATTCCATTACTAATAAAAATACCCTAGCACCGTACTGTTGGTAACTGAGGACATCAAATGATTACAAAGGCCTATTCGGGAAAACTTCACTGGTGGTCAGAATCTTTTAACCAATTTATAGATTATTTAACCACAGAAAGACTTTATTCTCCGCACACTGTACGAAATTACAAAAGAGATCTTTCATTATTTTTGACATTTTGTGAAAAAGATAATGCTTCATCTTTTACTGAAATTGACCGCTCACAAGTTGAAAACTGGATATTTCAGCTGACAGAAAAAAACACTGCAAGGTCTTCCATATCTCGTAATCTTTCTGCAATAAGAAGTTTCTGGAAGTTTCTAGAGCAAAGCCAAATATTAGATAATTCAAATATGATTAGACGAATCCCATCACCAAAAAAAGGGCGTACTCTTCCACGATTTCTAAGCCAGTTAGACGTGCAAAAATTAATACTCGCCCCTCGTAAAATGAATGAAGCCCAGCCTGGAAAAAGTAAACTCTTGCCAAGTATAATTCGTGATGAAGCTATATTAGAGCTCCTTTACGCATCTGGATTACGGGTATCAGAGATCTCGAATCTAGATTTAGCAGACATCAACATGAAAGACCGAACAACCCGAGTTTTAGGTAAAGGTAACAAAGAAAGAGAAACTATTTTCGGTGATAAATGTGCCGCAATATTGGATCAATATATCCAAACCTCAAGACCCTCACTAAATAAAGGGAAAAATTCTTTGGCCCTTTTCTTAAACCATAGAGGTTCAAGACTATCTGTTAGAGGATTTGAAATTATCGTAAAAAAATGGGCTGTCCTGGCAGGTTTAGGCAATTCTGTTCATCCACACACATTAAGACATTCTTTTGCAACACATTTATTGGATGGAGGAGCAAATCTTAGAACAGTCCAAGAATTACTTGGCCATTCATCTCTAGAAACAACTGAGATTTATACACATGTAACTCAATCACAAATGGCTGTTGTGTATTCACGTGCACATCCAGGAATGAATCGCCTTTAATAACAAAATTTGCTAAAAAAATATTTATTTATATAAGGTGCTAATATATAACATAAATAAAAATTGGATGAATTATGAAAATATTATTACTTAATGGACCAAACTTGAATCTCCTAGGAGATCGAAACCCTAATCAGTATGGCGCAGTGACTCTAAAAGAAATTGAAGCCCAGTTTATCAAAAAAGCTAAGGATCTAGGTGTATCAGAAGTTTCCGTTTTCCAGGCGAACAGCGAAGGAGACCTAGTGGATTTCCTGCAACAAAATAAAGCGGATGCAATAGTAATAAATCCCGGTGCTTTAACACATTATGGATATAGTTTACGAGATGCGCTGGAAGATTTTGGGAAACCGGTATTAGAAGTACATATATCAAATATTTATTCAAGAGAGGATTTTAGATCGAAAAGTGTTATTGCTGGAATAGCAAAAGGCCAGATCTCAGGATTAGGTTCATTTGGATATTTAGCAGCTCTAGAATTTATCATTAAGAATCATGCAAAAGAAGAGAACTGAATATGACTGATTATTCAAAACGTATTTCTCTTCTACAAAAATCACTAGACAAAAATAACTTGGATGCGATTTTAGTCTCTCAACCCGAAAATAGAAGATACATTAGTGGTTTCACTGGATCTGCTGGCCTATGTCTAGTTTCGAATGAAGATGTTATTCTCGCGACTGATTCTAGATATAGCGAACAAGCCAAACTACAATCTCCCGATTATTCTATCCTGGAAACACTAACCTCTTTCAATTCGTGGCTTCCTGAATTACTAAGCGGGTTATCAGCGGGAACTAAACTTGGTCTTGAAACAGAGCACTTAACCTTTGCAACTTATACCAGTATTAAAAAAGTTACAGATGACTTAAATATTTCTTTAGTATCTACATCCAGTATGATAGAAAACCAAAGAATCATTAAAGACACAGATGAACGAGATTGGCTAAAAAAGGCTATAGAAATTACGGATAAATCTTTAGAATCAGCTTATTCTTTTTTACGACCAGGTACAACGGAAAAAGAACTTGCCTGGCACATTGAACAAGTAATGAGAAACTCCGGGGCTGAAGGAATTGCTTTTGACCTAATAGTAGCATCTGGACCAAATGGAGCAATGGCTCATCATTCTCCAGGAAATGAAGAAATTGTCAGAGGTGTCCCAATAGTTATAGATATCGGTGCAAAGTTTAATGGGTACCATGCTGACCTTACAAGAACAATTACGTTAGGCAAACCAGATAAACAATTTAACGATATTTTCGACATCGTATTAGCAGCACAAGAGACTGCAATTGCCACAATAAAACCAGGAGTAACTGGGAATCAAGCTGATCTCTTAGCCAGGCAAATTATAGATGAATCAGGGCACAAGGATCATTTTGGGCATTCGCTTGGACACGGAGTAGGTTTAGCCGTTCATGAATACCCACGACTTGCTAAATCAGCTCCGGAAACACTAGAAGAAGGTATGATCTTCACAGTTGAACCCGGAATCTATATTCCTGGATGGGGAGGAATCAGAATAGAAGATATCGTCGAATTCCGCGATGGACAATGCTGGCCCATTAGCCAAGCACCCAAACATAGAAATATTTAGGGAGGAAATTAGAAATGACAATGCTAAACACCGGAGAACTTCACAAAGGGCTAACTATAGAAATAGACGGGGTCTTATTCCAATTACTTGACGTACACCACATAAGAGCTAAGAGATCGGCGCAAGTACGTATGAAACTACGTGACGTAAAAAACGGTCATACCATAGAAAAAACAGTATTCTCTGGAGAAAGATTTATCAAAGCAGATGTGGAAAAAAAAGCAGTCCAATATCTATATAACGATGAGGATTTATATTACTTTATGGACACCGAATCATTTGACCAATTCCCATTGAATAAAGAAAAGATAGAGAATGTCATTCCCTTCATGACGGACAACATGTTACTAGAACTAGACTTCTATGAAAACGAACCTATTGGTGCCCAAATGCCTACTACCGTTGTGCTAAAAGTAGATGATACTCCACCCTCCCATAAAGGTGATACTGCAACATCTGGGAATAAGCCCGCAACTCTAGAAACAGGCCTGGTAATAACGGTTCCAAGCTTCATTCAAAAAGATTCTCAAGTTGTTGTTGATACCCGAACTGGAGAATATGTTGAGCGAGCTTGATACCAATAAAGATATAAGAGCTGATTTCCATATACATACAAACCATTCACCCGACTCAAGATTAAACCCGCGATCACTGGTAAAACTATGCGAACGTCGAAATATAAATCTTATTGCGATAACGGACCACAACACCATTAATGGAGCACTAGAAACAAGAGACCTAGCATCTTTCGAAGTAATTATAGGAGAAGAAATATTATCATCCGATGGTGAAATTATCGGACTATACCTGGAAAAACCGATCACAAAACACTTATCAGCTCGAGAAACGATCAATCAAATAAAAGACCAAGGTGGTATAGTGCAAATACCCCATCCATTTGACCGCTTTAGAAACAATCATATAGATATTAAATCATTAATAGAAATCCTCCCTGACGTGGATATTTTTGAGGTTTTTAACGCAAGAACAACATTAAACCAAGATATAAGGAAAAGTGTCCAGTTTTTTCAAAAGCACCAAGAACAACACAACTTACGGAGAATTGGCGTTACAGATACACATAATAGTTATGAGATTGGAAAAACATACAATATATTGCCCTCATTTAATGATCAAACCCAATTACTTGACGCACTAAATCATAACGAGATAATTGGTAAAAAAACTACGCCCTTTATACATTTTGAAACACGCTATTCTGTCCTACACAAGAAAATAATAAAAAAAATCAAACCTAACTAAACTAGATATTATTAAGCAGATTTACGGATATCTGTCCAATTAATCGGCCGATTAGAATCATCAAAGAGGTCTGGCGGCGCAATTTTCCTCACAGCTTCTGCAGATATAACACATTTCTTCACATTATCTAAGCTTGGGATTTCATACATTAGATCAAGTAATAGATCTTCCATAACTGTTCTTAAAGCACGTGCCCCTGTTTTCTGATCCAGCGCTAAATCAGCTATAATATCCAAAGCTTCATCTGTAAATTCTAGATCGACTTGATCTAGATTAAACAACTTAGTATATTGGGCAACCAGGGAATTCTTAGGAGTGCTTAGGACTTCAAGTAGTTCAGATTTCCCCAAATCCTTTAACCCAACAACTAGAGGCATCCTACCGACGAACTCTGGAATCATTCCATAAGCCAAGATATCGTCATGGCTAAGTTGGGATATGATATCTCCCTTATCTATATCGTCAATCAACCCTACATTAATGCCAAAACCCATACTATTCTTATCTTTAAGGATTCTTTTCTCAACCAAATCAATAATCCCTTCAAATGCACCTCCACAGATAAATAAAATACCGGAGGTATCAATTTGGATAAATTCTTGTTGAGGGTGTTTTCTACCTCCTTGCGGAGGAACATTAACAGTTGCTCCTTCGATAATTTTTAACAAAGCTTGCTGAACACCTTCACCGGAAACATCTCTTGTGATAGATGGATTAGCACTTCTCCTAGATGTTTTATCTATCTCATCGATATAAATAATTCCTCGCTCTGCTCTAGAAATATCATGATCAGCATTCTGAATCAGCTTCAAAAGTATATTTTCTACATCTTCTCCTACATAGCCTGCTTCTGTTAAAGATGTTGCATCTACTATCGCAAAAGGAACATCTAAAATACGAGCTAATGTCTGTGCTAATAATGTTTTCCCGGTACCCGTTGGCCCCACTAGCAAAATATTTGTTTTATCTAGCGATATATCCTCTGTTTTATCCTGAGATTGAGATGCAATTTTCTTATAGTGATTATATACACCTACACTTAAGACTTTCTTTGCATTTTGTTGGCCGATTACATAACTACTAAGGTGTTCATGAATAAGTCTGGGATTTGGCAAGTTATTTATATCTAGATCTTCATGTTTTGTGTCATGAGCGTGTTCAGAATTAGATCCATTTATTATTTGGAAACAAGCTAAAACACATTCATCGCATATATATACCTGATCTGGACCTGCTATAAGGCGTCGTACTTCACTTTGGCTCTTGCCACAAAAAGAACAAATATACGAACTCTCATCTCCATTTTCTCCTGAAGATCCGGTCATATCTAACTATACCTTTCTAAAATAATCTACTTATTTATTATCTTTATCGCTCTCTAGCTCAGTTCCAGATAACACTTGATCAACTAGTCCATATTCCATAGCCTGGTCAGCCGTTAAATAATAGTCTCGATCAGTATCACGTGCGATTTTTTCAATTGGCTGTCCGGTATGTGTTGATAATATACCTCTGATAATTTCTTGAATCCTCAATATTTCACGCGCTGCTATTTCAATATCTGAAGCTTGACCTTGGGCACCTCCCAAAGGTTGATGCATATGAACAGTTGAACTCGGCAATGAATATCTTTTCCCTTTAGCTCCAGCAGTCAACAGAATAGTACCCATGCTAGCTGCCATACCAACACATATTGTTGATACATCTGCTCGAATTAATTGCATTGTGTCGTAAATAGCAAGTCCAGATGTTATAACGCCTCCCGGGCTATTAATATATAAAGATATATCTTTATCTGGATCTTCACGGTCCAAATACAACAATTGGGCCACGATTAAATTGGCAACTTGATCATTAATAGGAGTCCCTAGAAACACTATTCTCTCTTTCAATAATAATGAATATATATCAAATGAGCGTTCGCCCCTTGCTCCTGATTCTATAACCATAGGTATAATATTTAGAGGGTCATTAATTTGTGCCATTCTTCTCTCCTTAATAATTTATAAACCTGTTTCATTCTTTCTTTTTAGTAGTTTTTTTCTTAGTATTAGTTGCCTTGGCTTTAGCAGTTGTCTTTTTTTTGGGTTTAGCCTTTTTAGAAGTTTTCTTTATCTTCTCTGGGGTACTAGCAATTTCAGTTAACATATCAACAGTCTTCCTAGCTGTTAATCTCCTTTTCACAGTCTCAGTTGCGTCAGGATTCACAAAAAAGGATTCAGCCTGTTCTCTTGCTTCTCCTTCAGGTTGTTCATTAATAAATCTTTGGATCTCATCCTCTATTTCCTTTTCAGAAGGAGTGACAGCTGCCACTTCAGAAAGCTCTGAAACTAAAAGGGACTGGATTATCCGCTTTTCAGCTTGAGGACGCAAAGAATCACGTATAGTTTCAGGGTTCTGACCACTACTTGAAAGATACGCTTCCAAAGATATCCCCATGGATCTAAGTTGCTGATCTTGATCTTGAATCATATGATCGATTTCAGAATCTAATAAAATAGGCGGGTAATCTATCTCTGCTGTTTCCCCCAGAGCATCTAATATCTTCTCTTCATACTCGGCGTCTGCTGTTTGCTTACTACGCTCCTCAATATCTGATCTTATTTTAAGTTTTAAATCAGCAAGGCTCTCATAAGATTCATCCTCAGCTAAAGACATGGTCTTTGCCCACTCATCATCAATATCAGGAAAGGCCTGCTCTTTTACCTCTTGAACAACCACCTTGAATCGGATGTCACTACCTCTTAATTCTTCAACATTAAAATCATCTGGTACCGATATATCAAACTCGCTTTCCTCATCAATTGAGGATCCTACTACTTGATCAACAAAACCAGGAACCGGGTAAGTAGAGTCAGCACTTGCTAAATAAGAGATACTTTTCTCATCCATGTAAGGCTCATCTGACAGTTTGCCCTCAGAATACGCATAACCCTCAATATTTAAAGTACACAAATCACCAATCTCCACTGGCCTCTCAACAGGTTCCCAAGGGGTTCTCTGCGTTCGAAGATTTTCTATGACTTCGTCAACTTGGGATTCTTCAATTGAAACTGCTTCTCTTACCACTCTTAAAGATTCATAATCACCTAATTTAACTTCGGGTTTCAAAGACACAATTGCTGTGAATGTAATAGGATCTAACGATTCGATCTCAGAAATTCTTGGAGGAGCAACTGCATCTAACTCCTGGTCCAGAACAATATCTTTTGTTGTCTCATCTAATAATTCTTCTAGGCCTTCTTGAATCAAAGTTTCAACCCCGATGAACCGTTCTAGAATTCCCCGAGGAGCTTTTCCTTTTCTGAATCCAGGTACGTTATATCGACCAACTAATTTTTTATAAGACGATGCCTTATGAGATTCAATTTGAGTCTCATCCAGCTCGATATTGATCTGCACTTGTCTATTCTCTAATTTTTCTGAAGTAACCTTCACTTTATAATACTCCTAACGATCGTACCTCTGTTAGACACTAATCAGTCAATTTAGCACTCGCATCTACTGAGTGCTAACTACAGGCATTTTAGTATCTTTTATTGGTCGGATGCAATACCTTAAGCTTGTTTTCAATACTCTAGTTGAGCAGAAACACAGAATTATTTATATCTTTTCATCTTTACTCAATATCTTAATCCCTATTTCATCTAATTGAGCATCATCTACTCGTGAAGGTGATTGAGTCAATAAATCCTGGGTTGTTTGCGTTTTAGGAAAGGAAATAACTTCTCGGATATTCGGTTCTTTAGCCAAAATTGCTACTAATCGATCTATACCTGCTGCGAATCCTCCATGAGGTGGTGCTCCATAATCTAAGGCTTCAAGTAAATGGCCGAACCTATCATTAGCACTATCTGAAGAATATCCAATAAATTTCAATATGTCCTCTTGTAAACTACGATTATGGATCCTTATTGAACCTGAACCTAATTCAAACCCATTTACAACAATGTCATATGCTCTTGACCGTACTTTGCCTGGAGAATCATGTAATACAGAAGACCAGTCATCTAAGTTTGGAGCGGTGAAAGGATGATGAGTTGCCTCCCATCCTTTCTTTTCTTCTTTCCATTCAAAAAGCGGGAAATCTGTTATGAATGCAAAAGCTAAAGTGTCAGTATCTTGCAAATTTAGCTGAGTACCAATTTCTGCACGCAATACTCCTAAAACATGGTTTACTACTGTTTTTTGATCAGCAACCATTAATATCATATCTCCAATATTACTACCAAGAGTTGCTGCAATATTCTTCACACTAGAAAGGTCTAAATATTTCGCAAGAGGAGACTTAATATCTTCTAAACTCAGGTCGCTAGTTTTCGATCCTTTTAATCCATTTAATCCAATAGTAGCTAAACCCTTCGCACCGTTTGAGATCGCTATATTCGTTAGATCAGATATTTGTTTTCTAGTAAACTCAGCGCCATTTGGAACTGAAATTGCCTTAACAATGCCTCCAGAATCTGTAACAGATTTAAAAACAGCTACTCCGCTTTCTCTAGCTAGATCAGTTATATCATTCAATTCCATATCAAATCTTAAATCTGGCTTGTCAGATCCAAAGCGATCTATCGCCTCCTCATAAGTAAATCTTGGGAATTGTTTTGGTAACTTCCAATCTGGGCTGACATTCTTGATTAATTCAGTAAATAGATCTTCCATTAAACTGAGAATATCATTTTCGTCTACAAAGCTTAGTTCAACATCTAGCTGAGTAAATTCAGGCTGCCGATCAGCTCTTAAATCTTCGTCGCGAAAACATCGAGCAATTTGAAAGTATTTTTCGATACCTCCCATCATCAAGAGCTGCTTTAATTGTTGAGGTGATTGCGGTAAAGCAAAAAACTGGCCCGGGTAGACTCTAGATGGAACAAGGTAATCACGAGCTCCTTCTGGCGTACTTTTCATTAAGATTGGTGTCTCAATTTCCAAGAACTCTCTATTACTCAAATAATCTCTTATGAACTTAACAACGTTATGCCTTAACTGTAGATTAGATGCCATACGACGTCGTCTTAAATCTAAATATCTATATTTTAATCGAATAGTTTCTTCTACATCAGATTCTTCATTAACATAAAATGGAGGGGTCAAAGATTCATTTAATACTTCTATATCCTGCACATGCATTTCAATTTCGCCCGTTGCAATATCCATATTTTCTGTGCCCTTTGGTCTTGAAGATATATATCCTGTTAATTTAACAACCCATTCATTACGAATCGACTCAGCAATTTGATAACTGCGGTTATCACTTTCAGGATCAAAAACTACCTGCACGATACCCCATCTATCTCTTAAATCTATAAAAATTAATCCCCCATGATCACGCCTTCTGTGTACCCAACCAGCAACAGTTATCTGTTCGCCAATATTCTCTTTATTAATTTGTCCGCAGTTATGTGTCTTTAGCATAAATTGATTCCTGTGCCTTTTTAGTTTAATAACTTTATAATTGATTATGGATTATAATATACAGAATAGAAATTTTAACCATAAATTAGAAAGAACCTTCACAATTTATGATACTGTAATATTAATCGAAATACACGGTTAAAAAGAATTTAAGTGATCACCTACGACTCTCAATTATATAAAATCATATTATAATTTACATTAATATCATTAGACTGAATAGGAGACCTGTTGAAAAAAGATACTATATACTTAAGAGGCTTAGAAATTCTAGAAACTCTAAGTGCAAACCCTTCCGTACCGTATTTTGAGCACGCTGTTTCAACAACGATCCAGAACATACTAAAAGAGAACAAGATAGCATATAAAATAGATGAATACGGCAATATCATCGCACAATACACTCCGAAAGAATCCGAAAGCTATCCTGTAGCTTTAGTATCACATATGGATCACCCAGGAATTGAGATAACAAATATTCAAGAAAGAGACGTTTCGGGAATTCTCTTAGGAAGATCCTCAGATGCACTATTAACTAGTAAAATACCTTTATTGATCCACGATGCTACAGGCAAAGTAATTCGATGCAGTACAACCGGTAATGACCCAGTACTGAATAACAAAGAAATATCGATACGCCTTGAAGAAAATGTCACCGTTAAACTTCCAGCATTCGCAGTTTTTGACCTTGTGAATTACAAAAAAGCCAAAGGTAAAATTCACATGCGAGCCTGTGATGATCTTGTAGGATGCGCAACATCCCTCGCTATCCTTGAATATGTAGCCACTAATAAACTACCAATTAGTATTTACAGTATATTTACAAGAGCAGAAGAAGAAGGGTTAATCGGTGCCCGCCTAATTGCAAAGAAGAAGGTAATTCCGACTGACACTTTGATAATATCAGTGGAAACTTCCAAAGCAATACCAGGTGGTGAACTTGGGAAAGGGCCTATTATAAGAGTAGGAGATGCAGCCACAACATTTTCAGCAGAAGCAGAATCTCTTTTCACAATTGCAAGAAATAAATTATCAAAGAACACCTCTCCATTAAGTATTCAAAGACAGCTAATGGATAAAGGTGTCTGCGAAGCTTCAGCCTTTGTACTAAATGGGTATAAGGTAACAGGGATTGCATTTCCACTTGGGCATTATCATAACGGCCTTAATGAGCCTGCAGTCAAAGCAGAATTTATTAGTGAAAATGATTTCAAGGGAGGTCTTTTACTTCTTTTGGAAGCAATTCAGTCAACTAAGATAGAAGTTAGTAATCTATTTCAAGGTTTACGCTCAAATCCTCTTGAACCATCTAAGAGATTACAGGAGACCATAAACCCAAAAACTCTATAATGTGAGTTTAGTCTGATGAGATATTCAAAGAATCCCTTATTACTTGGAGTCTTTGTACATTCTCAAGATCAGGGCCTTTTTTATCAACAAATCCTGGTACTTCTAAGAAAAAGGGTACTTTCTTAAATGCATCATGAGCTATGATGGTTTTCCATCCTGACATACCAATATGACCTTCACCAATATTTTCATGTCGATCTAACTTACTACCTAATCCGGCCTTAGCATCATTTGCATGAACCGCAACAAGTTTATCTAATCCAATAATTTTCTCAAAGTTATCCATTACAATATCTAAAGTATGTTGCTGCGTTATATCATAACCAGATGCAAGTAAATGACAGGTATCTAAACAAATCTTTAAACGTTCATCAGCAACTTTATCCAAAATTAAAGCCAGTTCTTCAAAATTAGATCCAATTTGGTTACCATGCCCTGCATTATTTTCCATACAAAGCCAAACTCCATTATCCGGAGATTTACTGAGGATTTTCTGTAAACTCTCTACAATTTGATCTATAACAGCATCGATACCCGCACCTTTATGGCTACCAACATGAAAAATAACACCTTGAGCCCCAATTTCCTTTGCAAAATTCATATTATATATAAGTGAATCAATCGCTTTATCGAGATTTTCTTTCTTCTCAGTTGCTAGATTAATTAAATAAATCCCATGGAAAAAAATTGGGCCTATCTCATAATCATTGACCTTTTTTTTAAAAGCCGATATTGCTTCATCAGTGTGATTTGTTCTTCTCCATCCTTGAGGAGGGCTAATAAATAATTGTATTGCTTCTGCCCCTATTTCTTGTGCTCGATCTATGGATTTATCGATACCCCCGCTTGCAGAAACATGTGCTCCTATTTTCATAATATAATCCTATATATTAATTTTGTATTACGAAGAATAGGATATCATAATTCCATGAATCACCAGATAAATAATAATCTACACATCAACTAGATTGACAATCAATAAAATAAGATACAGAATATTTTAAACTGAGTTCATTTAATTCTTTTTAAAGAGGCAAGTTCTATAGAATGAAATATTTTCCTAATTTATCTACAGCATTTAGGCTTTTAATTGGATTGAGCTTAGGGTTTAGCTTGCTAGCATGGCTGACCACAGACCTAAATTATACAGAATTTGCAGATTTTTTCGATTTGTCTATCCAATCAATAGCTCTATCACTAACATGTGTAGTTATCAGTGGCGTAATAAGTGCATACAGATGGCAATTCTTGTTTCCCGATCCAGGCAAACCCAAATTTCGACGTTTATTCATGGTGGAAAATACAGGTATTGGTTTAAACAGTATCGCACCCATCAGGATCTTAGCTGAACCGGTCCAATTTAGCTACATTGCTATTAAGGATAAATACGACGGTGCATCTGTAATCGCATCACTAATAATAGGAAGAATGATCGATTTAACCGTAACACTAACCACAATCGGATTAGGATTATTGTTATCCCCTACCCCTACAAAATTAGACGATGGATTTTGGACTGGCATTGGGATTTTATCTGTAGCAACATTAACTGTGATAGCAATCTCTTTAAGTTTAGACCGTTGGAAATGGATTCAAAAATTTCCAGTCTTAATTAACTATGTGAATGTTTGGAAGGAACTTTTTTACAGACCAAAAAGATTAATTATCATTCTCTTATTAACGAACATTAAATGGATCTTACTAGGTATTGCGGCTTGGATTATCAGTGAACAAATGAATCTAGAGATACATATAACTCAACTATACGTAATGATTCTGGTGATCAATATCGTAGGGTCCTTACTACCTGGCTTACCATCTGGCCTGGGTCCATTTGAGTTTGCAACTACTGTAGTATTAGGCCTATACGGCATATCAAAGGAAGCCTCTTTTGCATTTGGGCTTGTAACACACGGTATCTTTTTTGCTCCACCTATAATTATTGCTATCGCTAACATACTCATATATGGACCCCCGCTTTTAAAATGGGGCAATATATATATAAAAACTCCACCAGATTCCTTAAAAAATACAAAGGTAAACAACTCACCACTTAACTAATATTTCCACAATCTTCCCTAATTAGGTAGTATAAGCGACATAGGGTAAACATAATCCAGTAAGTTAAAATAACTTTTTGATTATTTCTCATTCATAGGTTTCTTTTATCTATACAATAGAGAGTAGAGAGAAAAGGAGAGAGGCATGTTAGATTCCGGATGGATAAGGTTCGGTATTGCAAACATTGCGCTTGCTAGTGGGGTTTATTTAGCAAAAAGCATGTGGGACCTAACTACTTATATATTTGATGTCGTTATTATTATTTTCATGGCATGGATAGTTTCATTAGCTATGAAACGTCTAGTTTCCAAAATACATAACTTCTTACCAATGCTCGACACAAAACTTAATCGTATAGCGGCTAATATAGATCCAAATTTAGAGAAACTAGCTATTCTACTAAATCGCCTTTCAAGGCTTACCGTAAATATCGATAAATTCAAGAATTTGAATTTTCTAAAGTCTGATCGAATATTCCAAAGACTGATCTGGGCTTCCATACCCATAGCCTACTTAATGGTATTACTCCCGATAGTAATGATATTTGTCATTATCGTTCCAATAACACTAGAGCAAGCAGTAAGCTTATCTGAAGATCTGCCTAATTTTGCAGCAACTTTATCAAAGACTATAGACGATGTAGAATCATTTGCAGGCTCACTTGGTTTAATCTCGGGCAACCCTGATACAGAAAATTCAACTCTCCTAAGAGCTGGAGAAGTGATCGGGTTATGGGTACAAAATAATGCAATAGACACCTTGCAAGGAGCAACAAAGGCGTTTGTAACTATTTCCTTAGTATTTGCATTATCAATTTATATGGTACTAGAAGGCTCCGTAATAATGGAAACAGTCTATAAATTGATTCCAGAAAACTATCACAATACGACACGTTCAAGCCTTACTCACTTAGATACAATATTTTTTGGATACTTAAGAAGTATTTTCACTATGGTAGCGTTATACAGCATAATGGTAACCGCTGTGATGTTGATCGCAGGACTTCCATTTGCACTACCAATTGGTATTTTATCTGGGTTAATTCAATTAATCCCAATAGCTGGAGAAATCATCGCGCTAGGAGCGCCAATATTAGTAGCATTCTTAACTGGAACGATGACAGCTACAACTTTTCTAGCAATCACCCTCATTGGTTGGAGTATTCTAATGAATAATATTGTGTTACCCAAAATCATGGGAAGTGCACTAAAAATGCCAGGCCTCTTCGTACTATTAGCAGTAGTCCTGGGAACAAGGTTTGCAGGTCCTTGGGGTGCAGTATTAGGGGTTCCTGTTGCAGGATTTATATATTCTATTGTACTCGCCTGGACAAACAGAGATAACTCTATAATGAAAGGTAATCAATATAAATTACCCAGGGAGTACTAGTAGAATATACTTTTTCAAAAACGATGCTCTAACATTATCTTAAAGCATCTATCGATAAGACAGTTAGCGAGTTTCTACTGTTGCACCAGCATCTTCTAATTTCTTCACAATATCTGCAGAATCAGCCTTGGAAACATTTTCTTTCACTTCTTTAGGTGCTGACTCTACTAAATCTTTTGCCTCTTTCAGGCCAAGACCTGAAACAATTTCTCGAACAGCCTTAATAACATTAATTTTGTTAGGGCCAATCTCTTTTAGAATAATTGTCACTTCTGCATCATCGCCACCATCTGAACTGCCTTCGGCTGCTGCTGCAGGTGCTCCTCCAGGTGCTGCTGCTACAGCTACAGGTGCGGCTGCTGATACTCCCAGCTTCTCTTCTAAGGCCTTCACAAGTTCAGCTAAGTCTAATACAGACATCTCTTCGATTGCAGTTATAATATCTTCCTTTTTGGTCGCCATGACTATTCCCTCTCCTCTAATTGTATTCTTCTTTTTTCAATCACATTTACAATGTTACTCAATACTACATTGAGTAACGAAACAAAGCTTTGCGATGGAGCATTCAAACTTCCTAAGAGCTGAGAAAGCAAAACATCCCTTGCAGGAAGCGTTGCTAATCTCTGAACTTGAGCTTGGTCGATGAAATTTCCATCAACAACTGCTCCTGTAATATTAAGTGGCACGCTAGAATCTGTTATATATGTTTGCAATATTTTTGCTACAGATGCTGGTTCTCCACTTGATCTAACTAAGCCAACTGGACCTTTGAGAAGTTCATTTACATCTTCTTTGCCCAGATTAGAAGCAGCAATTCTTAAAAGTCTATTTTTCACCACTTTATATTGAGCATTATCCTGTCTTAGTATAGATCTCAATTTTTGAAGGTCTGAAACGCTTACTCCATCATAATTTGTTCCTATAATAATGGTGCTTCCATCAAGAAATTTCTCGAGCTCTTTTACTTGTTCAATTTTTTTAACAGCAACCATAATTAATTAGCCGCTCCTTCCATCTGCAACAATGCTGACAGGTCGATTTTTATGCCGGGCCCCATAGTACTACTCAAGGAAAGGCTCTTTATATACCCACCTTTAATTCCATCAGGCCTCGCTTCAAGTATCGCTTCCATCAGAGCTGTAAAATTATCGACTAATTGCTGCTCTTCAAATTGAGATTTCCCAATAACTGTGTGAATAATACCAAATTTATCCAATCGATACTCTACTCTTCCTGCTTTAGATTGCTCAACAGCACGAGCCAGATCGTTACTATTAACAACAGTCCCGGTTCTAGGACTAGGCATAAGACCTTTCCGCCCTAAAACACGTCCTAGTTTTCCAATCTTGGTCATCATATCTGGAGTTGCGAGTGCCACATCAAAATCAGTCCACCCGGCATTAACTTTCTTAATTAGTTCATCTGAACCAACAAAGTCTGCCCCTGCATCCGAAGCTATTTTTTCACCCTCACCTGTAGCAAAAACAACAACGCTTAATTTCTTCCCTAGACCATGAGGTAAAACAACCACTCCTCTAACTTGTTGATCTGCTTGGCGTGCATCTAAATTAAGCCTTAAATGAAATTCAACTGTCTCATTGAATTTAGCGCTTGCACCTTTTTTAACCCAACTAATCGCTTCTTCAGGGGAATAAAAAGCCTCAGGATCAACTGAATCTTGTAAACCACTGTACCTTTTGCCATGCTTTTTAGCCATAACTTTGCTTTTATACCCTTCTTTTATTCTTCTACTTCTATACCCATGCTACGAGCAGAACCGATAATCATCTGAACTGCTGCACTAAGATCATCAGTATTTAAGTCTTCTAATTTTATCTTTGCTATCTCTTCTACCTTAGAAAGGTTAACGCTTCCTACTTTCTCAGTTCTAACATCTGAGCTCCCTTTAGATATTCCTGCAGCTTTCCTCAAGAGATCTGAAACAGGAGGGGTTTTAGTTATAAAAGTAAACGATCGATCATCATATATAGTGATATCTGCCGGAATAATGCTCCCTGCTTGACCAGCAGTCTTAGCATTATATTCTTTTACAAATCCCATGATGTTAACTCCATGGGGTCCAAGAGCAGTACCCACTGGCGGAGCCGGTGACGCCTGTCCTGCTTGGATTTGTAATCTTACAACAGACCTTACTTTACGAGCCAATTAAATATCTCCTTAATCTCAGCATCTTAGCCAAATTATATCTTTTCAACTTGTAGAAAATCCAGCTCAACTGGAGTTTCCCGCCCGAAGAATGTAACCATTACAATCACTTTTCCTCGATCTTCATTAACTTCTTCTACAGAACCCATGAAATCCAGAAATGGACCATCAGTTATTTTCACCGTTTCTCCTGTAGCATAGCCAACTCTAACACGAGGAGCTGCTGCTTCCATTTGATCCAGTATATTTTCCACTTCACTATCTTCAAGAGGAACTGGTCTTGGTGGATCTCCACTACTAACAAATCCAGTCACGCCAGGAGTTTCCCTTATAACACGCCATGTACGATCATCCATTACCATTTCCACAAGGATGTAGCCAGGAAATACCTTTTTTGTAACTGTCTTCTTCTCTCCACCTTTTATTTCTATTTGTTCCTCAGTCGGTACTACCACATTCAAAACAAGATTCTGTACATCTAAACTCTCTATCCTGTTCTCCAAATTACGCCTTACGCGTTCTTCCTGACCAGAATATGTATGTAAAACATACCAATTAGAAGTTGTATCATCAGTTCTTTGGTTCATCACCATAATAATTAGTAATCCTTCAAATTCTAAGCAAATAACATTTCGAATATTTTGCTAAACCCTAAATCAGCGATACCTAACAAAACACCCATTACTGCCGACACTATTACGACCATTATCGTCAGTCTAGTAGCCTCTTCTCTAGAAGGCCATGTGGATTTCTTCAACTCCGCTATAACTTCCCTAGGTAACCGAAATATTCCACCTCCACGGGAATTACGTGCAGGTTTAGGGCTATTTCGTGTACTCACAACAATATCTACGAGCGGATTTCGCGATGAAGTCGGCGTACCCGGCATCTTGGGCAAAATTTATTAAATTCAACCCTATCCGTAGTATTCCTTCTATTCTTTTCAGTATTATAATTTTGCTCGCTGCATTCAACACAAGCAAGTGTTATAACTATCCGATTACCATTTTTTTTAGCCATTTTTTAACTCTTACTTAATTACGTTATTTATTTTTTTAATCTGACACAGCAGAAATTACACCTGAACCCACTGTCCGACCACCCTCACGAATAGCGAATCTAAGGCCTTCTTCCATAGCAATAGGAGTAATTAGCTCTATTTTCATCTCTACACTATCGCCGGGCATAACCATTTCAACACCCTCAGGTAAATGAGCACTCCCAGTTACATCAGTAGTTCTAATATAAAACTGAGGTTTATAACCATCAAAAAACGGAGTGTGCCTTCCGCCTTCGTCCCGTGTCAATATATAGACTTGGGCAACAGCCTTAGTATAAGGCGTAATCGTATTCGGTTTCGAAACAACCTGCCCACGTTCGACATCTTCCCGTTCTATACCACGCAATAATAGACCTACAGCATCCCCTGGTTCAGTTTCATCAACTTCTTTATGGAACATTTCAATTCCTGTTGTAACCGAAGTCCTATTATTATTAAAGCCAACAATATCTATTGTATCGCCCACTTTCAACGTACCACGTTCTACACGACCTGTTACCACTGTTCCACGACCTTTTATTCCAAAAACATCTTCGATAGGCATCAGGAATGGTAAATCTTTAGGTCTATCTGGTTCTGGTATATAACTATCTACGGCTTCCATTAATTCCATAATTGGCTTATACGCCTCTGCGTTAATATCAGTCGAAGTCTCTTCTAAAGCAGCCAATGCACTCCCGCGAATAATTGGAATATCATCGCCTGGAAAATCGTACATGGACAGTAGTTCTCTAATCTCCATTTCAACCAGTTCTAATAGTTCCTCATCATCCATTTGATCTGTTTTATTCAAGAAAACGACAATTCTAGGAACTTCAACTTGCCTGGCAAGAAGAATATGTTCCCGAGTTTGAGGCATAGGCCCATCAGGCGCACTCACAACTAATATTGCACCATCCATCTGGGCAGCACCGGTAATCATATTCTTAATGTAATCAGCGTGACCAGGGCAATCCACGTGAGCATAGTGCCTTGTATTAGTCTCATATTCGACATGAGAAATATTAATCGTAACTCCTCGAGCCCGCTCTTCTGGTGCATTATCAATAGTATCAAAAGCTCTAAATTCACTTGTTCCTGCTGTACTCAGTACTTTCGTTATAGCAGCGGTTAATGAAGTTTTTCCATGATCCACGTGTCCGATTGTACCCACATTTAGATGTGGCTTATTTCTGATAAATTTTTGCTTTGCCATTACTTCTATTCCTCCTTCGTCCTGGAGCCCACAACCAGAATTGAACTGGTGACCTCGTTCTTACCAAGAACGTGCTCTACCGCTGAGCTATGTGGGCCCCTTTCAACCTATATATTATTCATTGTTACTTAATTACTTATTGTATAATCAATTTTTGAGAATATAAAATACCAAATCCTCTTTTTTGGAGCCGACGATCAGGATTGAACTGATGACCTGCTGTTTACAAAACAGCTGCTCTACCACTGAGCTACGTCGGCCAACATTTTCTCTGAACCCAAATCAATACAACAAGAAAAGAAGCTAGCTTCCGCTAGCCCAATTAAGTATGAATGCTACTAAGTCCATCGTCAACCCAAATCAGTTGTCGTATAAGTAAATAATACTAAGATTCGCCGCACTAATATCACAATTTTTCCATTCTAAACAACTCTCTAAATACATTATTAAGTTTCAATTTAGGCCATTAATCTAGAGATATCTAATAGCATCATTAATATTATTGATCGGTAGCAATTTCAAGGTAGTATCAGTCATTAATAAATCATTATATGCTGATTCAGGAATAATGACTTTCTTAAATCCTAATCTACTTAATTCTAAAATACGTCTCTCCATTTGTGTCGTTCTTCTGACTTCGCCAGTTAACCCTAGTTCTCCAATAGCAGCCATATCTGCAGGAAAATTCTTATCAAGCGCACTGCTAACAATAGCTAAAGCTATACCTAAATCAGCTGCTGTTTCTGAAATTTTTATTCCTCCAACCACATTTACCATGACATCGTTACGAGCCATAGATATTGACGCACGTTTTGACAGAACATTAGAAATTAATATAAGTCGATTAACATCTACCCCTGTTGCTATACGCCTAGCATCAGAAATATTACTGGTAGATGATACTAAAGCTTGAATCTCCACTAGTATGGGGCGCGTACCTTCTATTATAGGAACTACTACCGACCCCGGAACACCTTTTGGCCGTTCTGAAATTAAATCGCTAGAAGGATCATTAACTTCTACCATTCCGTTCTCAAGCATATGGAAAACAGCGATCTCGTTAGTAGATCCAAATCTATTCTTAAAACCAAATAAAGTTCTGAAAGGGCCCACGCCGTTTCCATCCAATTGTAAAACAACATCCACAATGTGTTCTAATATTTTAGGCCCTCCAACATTTCCATCCTTCGTGACATGCCCAGTCATGATTAAAGGCGTCATTGTAGATTTAGCCCATGTTGCTAATCGAGATGCACAAGATCTAATCTGTGAAACGGTCCCTGGAAGAGATTCTGAATCCGGATCAAATAATGTCTGGATTGAGTCGATCAAAACAAGGGATTGACGTCCCCTCTGATCTAATTCTGTAATAATAGTGTCTAGATTTGTTTCAGGTAAGATTTTTAGCTTATCACCTTTTATCCCTAACCTTTTTCCTCGAATAGCTAGTTGGCTAGGAGACTCTTCTCCTGTCACATAAACAGTTTCATCTACAGTATTATTACCAATACCATCAGCTATTTGTAATAGTAGCGTAGACTTGCCTATACCAGGCTCCCCAACTAAAAGTGTTACGGAGCCCGCAACCAATCCTCCACCAAGTACACGCTCAGTTTCCTCCATTCCTAACAGGAATCTCTCTGGCATGCTTTCGGATAGGCCCAATGTGGGATAATCAAACATTTCAGAAGGTTTATTTCTATCTAGGAGAATATTAGTTTGTTCCTTTTTTTCAACCTCTACAAGGCTCCCCCAAGACTCACATGAAGGGCAGCGTCCTTCCCAGCGATTAGATTCTCTACCGCATGAAGTACAACTATAAACTAACTTTACTTTTGCCATTTACATCACCAAGAAAAAATAACCCGAAAGTTAGCATCCTGGCCTTTTCCCGAATGTTAACCATACTTCAGAACAAACTTGACTGAATCCGAGTAGGCATCTCATATAGAGATTGGGTTAAACTACAGTCTCTTGTTCTTCAACTTCCGTTTCTAAAAGATCTTCAATTACAACTTTATCAAGAACTTTGACTAATATATCACTACCATCAAAATCAATGAGCAGATTATCACCTTCATTAACCGTGCCGTCAAGAATAAAGTCGGACAGCTTATCTTCAATAAGGTTCTGAATTACTCTTCGCAATGGCCTTGCACCATATGTCTCATCATATCCTTGCTCGCCTATATAATCACGAGCCTTCTCAGTGACATCTATCTTTATCTCTTTCTCTTTAAGTTGCTCTTCAAGTTCGACAATCATCAAGTCTACAATTTTTCTAATATGATCTTTTCCGAGAGCATGGAAAACTACCTGAGCATCAATACGATTTAAAAATTCAGGCCTGAAGTATTGTTTAACTTCATCTAGAACCTTACTTTTCATTGACTCATAAGATTTTTGCCGAGCTTTACTACCTTCTTGCTCAAGAGAAAATCCTATATCCGAGCCTTTCTTAATCACCTCGGCCCCAATATTTGAAGTCATAACAATAATAGCATTCCGGAAATCTACCTTACGCCCTTTTGAATCAGTTAAATGTCCATCATCAAAAATTTGTAACAAAATATTAAACACTTCTGGATGCGCCTTCTCAATCTCATCAAATAAAATAACGCAATACGATTTTCGTCTTACAGCCTCAGTTAACTGCCCTCCATCATCATAACCTACATATCCTGGTGGAGACCCTACTAACCTAGCAACGCTATGTCTTTCCATAAATTCTGACATGTCTAAACGAATCATCGAATCTTCAGATCCGAACATGAAGTCAGCCAAGGTTCGAACTAGTTCTGTCTTACCAACCCCAGTAGGGCCTAAGAATAAAAAATTACCTATAGGGCGTCGAAGATCTTTAAGGCCTGCTCTTGCGCGTCGAACAGCCTTAGAAACAGTTACGATTGCCTCGTCTTGGCCAATTATCCTGTCGTGCATAACTTCTTCCATTTGAATCAACCGAGCTGTTTCCTCTTTAGCTAAACGCATAACAGGTATATTAGTCCACATACTAACAACTTGAGCTATATCTTCTTCTGTAACTTCTGGCTCTGAGTCCCCTTTTTCTTCTTTCCACTCTTGTTCTAATTTTGCTATTCTCTCTGCCAAACTCACTTCTCGCTCTCGCATCTCAGAAGCAAAATCAAAATTACCCGATGCAACAGCCGTATCTTTCTCTGTTCTAACTCTCTCTAAAGCTGTCATTGCTTGCTTCACGGATAACGGTGTTGACGATGCCTTAATACGAACACGGCTTGCTGCTTCGTCAATAAGATCTATAGCTTTATCTGGCAAAAATCTATCCGCGATATACCTAGAAGCTAAATTTGCTGCTGCATATATAGCCCCATCAGTTATCTTTAGTCTATGATGCTCTTCATAAGCTGCCTTGACACCTTTTAGTATCTCAGCTGTGTCATCAGTAGAAGGTTCTTCAACTCTTACTGGTTGGAATCTTCTTTCCAAAGCTGGATCACGTTCAACATATTTACGATAATCATCCAGTGTTGTTGCTCCTATAGTTTGAATTTCACCTCGCGCTAAAGAAGGCTTTAATATATTTGAAGCATCTACAGCTCCTTCAGCTGCGCCTGCTCCCACCAATGTATGCATTTCATCTATAAAAAGAATTGCATTCTTCGCCTGCCTCAGCTCATCAACAACTTTTTTTAACCGCTCTTCAAATTCACCTCTATATTTTGTACCTGCAACCAAAGATCCCATATCCAAAGTCACTAAACGCATGCCTTGCAGGCTTTCCGGAACATCTCCTGAGACCATCCTTTGAGCCATAGCTTCAACGATGGCTGTTTTACCAACTCCAGGCTCTCCAATTAAGACAGGGTTATTTTTTGTCCTTCGAGATAGTATCTGGATAACTCTCTCAATTTCTTGTGTCCGGCCAACTACAGGATCTAATTCGCCTTTTCTTGCCATTTGAGTAAGGTCTACTCCCAACTGATCTAAAGTTGGAGTTTTAGTTGCTTTAGAACGAGATCCTGATTTCTTACCGCCTTCACTTAGTATCTTGGCAGTTTCTGATCTCGCTTTTTCAAGAGTAACACCAAGGCTTTCTAAAACGCCTGCTGCAACACCCTCTCCTTCTCTTAGAAGGCCAATAAGTAGATGCTCTGTGCCAATATACTGGTGAGACATTTCACGAGCCTCATCCACAGCTAGTTCAATAACTTTTTTCGCTCTTGGAGTGAGCCCAACATCACCTTCAATTGGTTTTTCTCCACGGCCAATAATAAATTCAACTGATGATCTAATCTTTGAAAGATCTACTCCCATTGCTACCAATACTCGAGTACCGTTACCTTCTGGCTCACGCACTAATCCTAAAAGTACATGCTCTGTACCAATATAATTATGGTTGAAATGCTGAGCTTCCTCTTGAGCCAAGGATAATACTCGTCTAGCTCGCTCTGAAAATTTTTCGAATCTGCTAGCCATCGATTAACTCCTCAATAATTTATTAGATCCACGTGTCAGTTATTTGGAATCTTCCCCTTCAGATGGATCTTCATTACTTTTATCATCTTGTTCATTGACAGTACTACTTGTTTCTTCTTCAACTAAACTTTCCACCCCTTGAGCACCTTCAGCGCTCTCAGAGACAGCTTGATCGTCCGTAGGTATTTCGTCAACAGTATTATCTGGCAAATCAACATTTTCCTGCTCGTTAACTACAGGTTCAGGCTCGTTAACTACATTTTCCTGCTCGTTAACTACAGGTTCAGGCTCGTTAACTACAGGTTCAGGCTCGTTAACTACGGGTTCAGGCTCATGAATGAGCTTAGATTCGTCAATTTGGTTTATTTGTTCAGCTGGGTCTACTTGCCTAATACTCAACCCTAACCTTCTTCTCTCAGGTTCAATTCTAAGGATTTTAACCGTGTACTTCTCGTCTTCTTTAACAATCTCTTTCGGGTGACGAACATGATTCTCAGATAATTCAGAAACATGGATCAAACCTTCTATATTCGGTCCAATTTTTGCAAATGCACCGAATGGAGTTAATCGTGTTATGACTGCTTCAACAATCTGTCCTTCAGCAAATTCAGCTATCTCTATCTGCCATGGATCGGGCTGACTTCTTCTCAGGCTCAATGATATCCTTTGAGCCTCAAGATCAACCTTTAATATATAAACCTCAAGCTCTTGACCCGGCTGAACAATATCCGTAGGTGTCACTACAGGTTGCCATGAAAGTTCAGATATGTGAATTAATCCATCTACACCACCTAAATCAACAAAAGCACCAAACTCTCTAACGCCAGTTATTTTACCTTTCATTATCGAGCCTTCAACTAATTCGGACATTATCTCGAGACGTTTCTCGTCACGTTCCTCCTGGTTATTACCTCTTTCAGATAAGATCGCACGCTGCCTTCTCCTATTAACTTCAATGATCTTAAGAGTTAAATCTTCTCCAATCATTGTTTCAAGAACTGCCGCGATTTCCTCTTCACCACCTTGCTGCATTTTAGATCTGTGTTCTTGTGAAAGCTGAGATAGTGGTACAAATCCACCAACTCCTAACGCATCTACAAGAAGGCCTCCTCTATTGAACCCAGTAACTTTTGCTGTAACAGAATTACCAGCTTCCATTTCTTTCTCGAGTTCTCTCCAACCTCTTTCAGCCTGAGCTCTATCATAGGAAAGAACATATTGACCATTTTCATCTTGCCTAATCATAACTGTAATAATGGGATCGCCAGCTTTTAAAGCCTCTACATTATCATCGCCCAGAGTACGTATCTCCCTGTGCGGGATCATCCCTTCGCTCTTGGCTCCAATATTTACTAAAACACCTTCTTCGTCTATAAGTAAGACTTTACCTTCAATTGCTTCGCCTCTTCTCAAAGAGGGCATTTTAGCAATCTCCTCCTCGAAGAGTTTAGTCATCTCGTCATCTATTTGCGAAGAATTCGCATCGCCATTACCGCTTAAATTTTGAACCATAGATTAATCCCCACCCTTTTAACGTAGGCTCTTGTGTAGATACTGGAAGAGCATCTATCGGCGAACCTAACTAAATTCATTATACACTGACCTAGCATTCAATGTGTTATCCATTACTATAATACTGTTAAATATAACTTTTATTTCCTGATTTATATTAGAAGTGAGAAATATCCGCAATTTTTTGATAACACGAAAGAGTAATTTTCAGTCATTATTTGTGCTAATGTATTCTCAGCGTCAGAAATTACGGAGTAAATTATAAAAACACATTACAAGTGGGTTGTTACTACCATTGTTGGCTTTGGCATTTTAACGAGTACGGTAGATGGAAGTATTACCAACATGGCCCTACCTTTTCTTGCAGATGAATTTAATACAGACCCAAGTGTCATAGTTTGGATTTCTATATCATTCTTATTATCCAGTATAGGTATAATGCTCACTTTGGGAACCTTAGGTGATACTCTGGGGCGAAAAAAAGTTTTCCTAACCGGATTCCTAGTTTTTGGCTTAGGATTGACATTAGCTCCATTAAGCAGAACTTTAACTACCCTTTTCTTTTCTCGAGCAGTTCAAGGAATTGGACAGGCCATGATTGTTTCGAATGGAAATGCACTTGTTGTAGAATCATTTCCTGCCAATAAAAGAGGGCAAGCCTTAGGTATTGAAAATGCTGTCGTTGGTATTGGGCTTGCCGGAGGCCCTTCGCTTGGAGGATTCTTGCTTGACCAGTGGGGATGGCAGTCTTTATTTTATTCAAGAATCCCGTTCATGATCATTTTTTTCATTCTAGGTGTGATGTTTTTAAAAAGTGATAATACAGAAAATCAATCGCTGAAGTTTGATTTATGGGGAGCTGTGACACTTTTCATAACTGTATCATGCTTTCTATTGTCAATTACGTTAGGTAGAAATTTTGGATGGGCTAGTCTTCAAACAATTACCCCAGCTATCCTAGCACCAATATTTTTCATATTATTCGTTGTGAGTGAATCTAAAGCCAAGTATCCGGTCCTTGAATTGAGCTTATTTAAAAGTAGACTTTTTACCTCCGCAAACATCGCCAACTCTCTACAATTTCTTAGTCAAGGGGCTATAGTAATCCTATTGCCTTTCTTTCTGTTCGATGCCAGAAATTTGAGCACTAGAAATGCGGGTTTAATCTTAGGAACCTTACCAATTGTTAGACTAGTAGTTGGGCCTTTTGCAGGCTGGGCATCCGATAAAATTGAGTCCCGCAAAATAACTAGTACGGGCTTATTAATTATGACTATCGCATATTTATTTTTCAGGAATGTAGATATATATACTCCGATTGCGTTGTTAGTAACAATCCTTATGGTTGAAGGAATAGGCACATCTATATTTGGACCTTCTAATAATAGTTCTATTATGGGTTCTGTTCCCAGGAAATCTTTAGGGACCGCATCCGGAATGATAGCAACTGTTCGACAAGTCAGTATGGCTACAGGAATTGCTATATCGGGTACATTCTATTCAATCTTTCAGGAAACAAAATATTCCGAACTGTTATCCAACGGAGGTGATAGTAATTTATCTTTTCAAATTGCTTCAAGTCATGGATTTCAACAAGTATTAAGCATTATGGTCGTAACATTAATTCTGGCTTTATTAGTATCATTATTCCGAGGCCCAGACACAAGCGAAGTGCCGATTAGAAAAAATAAATGAACCAAAAAGAAACACAGCCCAAACCAAGACTAAAAATACTAGAAAAATTCCCATATCAATGGTTAGCATTATTTGCGAGTTCTATTGCAGCATTTTTAGGACCCTTGGAAGGGAATATGATTGTTATATCGCTTCCTACTTTAGCACGTGAATTCGGAGTTTCGGCATCACATATAGTATGGGTCATGATTGCCGGTACCTTAGTAACATTAAGCTTGGCACTACCCATAGCATCAATGAGTGACTTGGTAGGAAGAAGAAGATTATTCCGATTCGGGTTCATAATTTTTTCTGCGGGATCTATATTAGCATTACTATCATCATCTCTTTCCACTCTAATCGGAGCTAGAATCGTTCAAGGTATTGGTACAGGTTTTTTTGCTGCAACAAGAAATGCTTTAGCAGTGGAAGCTTTCGATGACAAGAAGAGGGGTTTAGCAATGGGAGTCATCCTCTCTTGCGTGGGACTAGGTGCAAGTACAGCACCATATTTAGGTGGATGGCTTTTGACAAATTTTGGCTGGAAGGCAATATTTCTTGCTGAAATCCCAATCAGCATTTTTGGAGCTGTAGTTTCATTCTTAATACTCACCCCTGAAACAATAAAGAAAATTGATATGTCCAAATTTGATATATTAGGATCAATAATATTTTTTGTGTTTATTACGGCATCGGTATTCCTTGGAAATCGATTACCTGACTTCGGCATCACATCTCCTCTAGTCTGGTTCTTAGTAGTCCTAGCACTGGTATCAGCCCTATTATTTATCAGAACAGAAATTAGAAACCCCAATCCTATTATTAACTTTGGCCTTTTTAAGAATAGAACATTTTTAATAACGACAACATCTCTAATATTTCAAATGTTTTCGTTTGCTATAGGTATTAATATCCTACCTTTCTTCCTTGAGAATGCCCTTGGGCTTTCTCCTGCTGGGGCAGGCGCAATCTTTTCAGTTAGTGCATTCGCTCTATTTATTGGAAGCGTCCCGGGAGGTACCCTCTTTGACCGAATAGGAATAAAACCTATAGGCATAACTACTTTAACCATCATGACAATCTGTTTTGTAATGCTATCAAATTTATCAATATCCAGTAGTCTAGTTTCGATATTTGCTACTTTACTAATATTTGGAATGTTCGAAGGGGCCTTCCAATCAGCAACTTCTGCAGCTCAATTAGCTTCCGTCCCAAAAGGAAATATATCAACAGCAGGGGCTCTCTTCGTAGTAGGCATTATGCTACCCATAACACTGGGATTAGGTATTGGGGGAACAGTTTTTTCCACACGCCTAGAATATCATTCAATCAACTTAGGACCAGGGCCTTTAGCCGTATCAGCAGCCTATCAAGAAATTGCACTTCTAGGTGCTTTCTTTGCCATCTTGAGCCTTGTTACATACTTATTCTTAAAACCAGAAAAACAATAATAGATCCTGTTCTTCAAAAAGGCATTTTAGCATCTTAGACGCCAAAATGCCCTCTAAATATAGGTCTACATTTAGAGGGCATAATTCAATCGTTTAAAGGGATTTTATAGTTTCTAAAGATTCCCTTGCATGGCGTTCCATATCACCTGGGTCATCAATAATATTCCTTATAATTCCTTCCTTATCAATCACATAACTAATCCTTTTAGTAAGCCCTCTCTCATCATTAAATGCGCCAAGAGTTTTAGCACCTTCATGAGTAGGAAATCCACTAACAGTTTTAAAGGATATGCCACAATGCTCTGCAAACGCTTTCTGACTAGGCGCTAAATCAACACTAACTGCCCAAACTTGGGTGTCAAGTTTCTGAAATTCGTCATAGTTATTTTCGAATTCCTTCAACTCTCTCTCTCAACCTCCAGTAAATGCCATAACGTAAAAAGCTATAACTAGATTTTCTTTTCCTTTAAGATCTGAAACTGACACTTTTTCTCTATCAGCGGTAGTAAAAGTAACGTCAGGAGCAGAATCACCAATTTTTGGTAAGCTCATTTATAAGACCCTCCTAAATATTTATGAATACCAATGTACTGTATTATAAAGATGTATTTATTAGCAAATAATATCTACTTAAATAAATGTGTATTATTCCTCGGACTGTATCTATACCAAACACGCCCTTTAAACCACTCTAGCTTAATCGTGCCTAACGATCTGCTATCAGTACTAAAACTCCTGTTATCACCCAAAACAAAAAACTCACCCTCTTCTAATTGGAAAACAAAAGGTTTATATAAATCTTCATTCAAAACATCATACGGTTCAACTAAAACCGTCGAATCAACCATCAACTCGATACCATTACTTTCAATCATCTCATTTGGAAGCCCAATAATACGTTTAATATAAGATATGCCTGTATCAGGGTGAGAGAACAGAATCATATCAAAGCGCTTTGGGGCCGAATCAGCATACGCCTTTTTATGAAGAAGAAGTAAATCACCATCCTTTAAGTTAGGTTCCATGCTCGATCCTGAAACACGCACTCTCGTTGAAAAAAATAAGGTGATTGCTAATTTAACACCTTGTCTCAACACAATAAATTTTGATCCCATCATGCTATAATATAATCATAAAAAATCGTTGTGACCAACATAAAGTAATAAGTAACTTGCATGGGTATTTTAGAAGATTAAATATAAATTCAATCTTCTAGATAGAGAAATGTTACAGGCGATTTTAAAGAAAATTATTTAGGAGGGGAAAATGTACGGAACCAGTTTATTGAATGAATTATTAGAGAAGATAGCTCCAGCGCAAACAGCTTATGCTCATTGTGATATTCCTTGTGGAATATATGATCCACATCAAGCTCAGATAGCTGCGTTAAGCGTAGTTAGAATGGTTCAGCTAATTGAAGGATTAGAGAACACAACTTCAACAGAAAACCAAAATAAACTATCACGCTTCATTACGGCAAAAGAAGAAAGCGCTGAACAAGCAAAGAAAGAACTTAGAATCCTATGGGGAGATTACTTCAAGCCAGAACATGTTTCTGAGTATCCAAATTTACATGACATGTTTTTCACAGCGATGAAACAAGGTTCTCAAGTTCGACAAACAGCAAGCATGGAAGCTGCTCAAGGCTTTTTAGCCACAGTTCAGGAGATTTCAGAAATTTTCTGGAAAACAAAAGGTGAAACCCCAAGTCGCCAGCCTTCCAGGCAAGCCGTAGGCGGAGAAATTGTATACCCTAGTTAAGATAAGTCTTTAGTCTAAGGAGAGGTTTTCTGTCTCTCCTTGGACTAAGTTATTACGGATACCCGACAGAATCAGAATACTTAGGGATACTAGAAACGATATTAGAGCTATTTAAATACCAGCCATATTGGCCACTCGGTGAATTAGTTGCTGAAATATTTAATTGAGTATTGGCTGAGCTAATAAGTTCTGAACTAGATAGTAACCCCGCCCTGAACAATGCTTCTATATCGATCCACGTGCATTCTTCAGATAAATCTATACCTGTACACTGATATCCGACAACTACCCCTTCATAAGGGTCACCTATCGTATTAGAAAAGGTCGGCCACTCTCCAAAATATCTGTCTGACTCTTCATACCTATTTACAGCTGTCTGCAGTGCGTTTAAGTCAGAACTGTAAGCTCTTTTACTTAACTGAGAAATAATATCTTGGTAAAAAAATAAATATCCAACCCACATCAAAATAATTAACCCTGCAAGTAATACAAATTTACGGATAATTTTACCAGCCATAGAGAATTATCAAGATTGGGTATCAGTTATTCCGATGAATCTCTAATACTTCACCTGGTCGTAAAGCTACTCTTTTAACACTAACATTGTATTTAAGCAGCCAATACCATAGTGTTCCTTTACTAATGCCCAGTTCTTCGGACATACCTGGCAATCCATGTTCATTATATAAATCAGGTAATAGTTCTTCGAGTGAGCGTCCATAACGCTCCTCTACATCTTTCATTAAACGAGTCTTCTGCCGTGCCACGAAACCTCCCCCATACACCCCAGCCATATTATTATAATTATACAGCATAGTGAACGATTTTAAACTAATTCTAAAACAAATACTAGAACCCACACGCTTTCTATTGTTGACGATATGTTTGAATATTAATAAACTTCTGGAATAGCCGATATTTTAGAAAGGATCGTTAAATGAACCAATCATGGATAAACTCCATTAGAAAAAACCATGCGGCAGAACATGCCACAATAGCGATTCTTGGAAGCAAACTCGACATGTTTGGGCAATTCGGCGGCCGCTCTTTCAGTTCCGGATTCTTTATATACGGTCCCACTTCAATAGATATTGTAGAGGCAGCGTGTAATGAAGCTCTCACAAGATTGAAAGCTGGAGAATATCAATTAGCCATTTCGCCATTCTGCGGAACTAATTTTCTTATAGCAGGGGGGTTAACAACGTTAACTTCCGCAGTTATACTTGGTCGACGTAAGAGATTAGGGAAGATACCAGAAGCGGTCGGCGCCGCAGTTTTGGGAATAATGGCATCCTTCCAAATAGGATCAAAGGTCCAAAGAAAATGGACAACAAATCCTGATATACAAAATCTAAGTATGGTAAAGATAGAAGAGATTCAAATAGGGACATATAAGATTTCAACTATCGAAAAACTGCCTGCTAAATAACCTTCTTGTCCCTGTAGCTCAATTGGATAGAGCAGCTGATTTCTAATCAGCAGGTTGTGGGTTCGAGCCCCACCAGGGGCACCATAAGTCTATCCAAATACTCCTTTATTCTTTAAAATCTGAATCGCTTCTTCTGAATATCCAACTATTTCTCTGAGGACATAATCGTTATGCTCGCCAAGATCTGGAGCTGGCTTTAAATCTGTTGATCTAGTACGAGAAAATTTTAAAGGTGTGTTGACTACAGGAACTGGGTCAATTCTCTTATGCGGTACTTCCACTATAGTTCCTCTACTTATAATTTGAGGATCTTTTACAACTTTATCGATAGTATTAACAGGCCCACATGCAATACCAAGGCCCGAAAATTTATCCAGCCAATATGACTCATCTTTCTGTTTAATAATATCTTGAACCATTGGAATTAATGAATCATAGTTTAACGTTCTGTTATATCCATCTACATACCTTGGATCATCTATTAATTCAATTTGTTCAATCGCAGAACAAAACAGAGGCCACTGATCATTCACTCCGCCAACAATTGCCACGACGATCCAGGCATCTGAGGTCTCAAAAGCCTGGAAAGGGGTAAACGAAGGATGACGAGTACCTATAGGTTTAGGTATTTCACCAGTGGAAAAATACCTTCCAACCGCGGCTTCTAAAGTCGCAACCTGGCAATCCAACATCGATACATCGATCATCTGGCCTTTACCTGAAATCTCACGCTCATATAATGCCGATAGCACTCCACTCGCTGAAAACAATCCTGCAATAATATCTCCAAGCGACGATCCAGGCCTAACGGGTCCTCCGCCTAACTCACCAGTAATACTCATCATACCTCCCATTGCTTGAACAATAATATCTAGGGCTGGTTTAGCGGCATATGGCCCTGTCTGGCCAAATCCAGATATGGCACAGTAAATCAATCTAGGGTTTAATTTAGATAATATTTTGTAATCAAGCCCAAATTTCTCCATGGTCCCAGGTATAAAATTCTCTATTATTACATCACACTCTAAGATCAAATCTTTAATTACTTTTGCACCTTCGGGCTTCGATAAATCAAGCGTTGCACTTTTTTTTCCTCTATTAACACTAATAAAGTAGTAGCTTTCATTTTCAATAAATGGTGCCGTACCTCTAGATAAATCACCTCCCTCAGGGCGTTCAATCTTAATCACTTCAGCTCCTAAATCTGAAAACATCATCGTAGTAAAAGGCCCGGAGAGTATCCGTGTTAAATCTAATACTCGTAATCCTTCTAAAGGTCCTGCCATTGATCTTCCTCCATTCATACTGTGACTGTTATCATTACAACCTCATGATAGAAGTTGCTCTCAAACAAATTGAATTTTATAAACCTACTAACTAAATAATTTATATAGTACTTGAAAATACTAAACTATGGAGGTGAAAATATGGATTTCATAGGGTTAAAGGGTATGATTTTTCATGGACACCATGGAGTCTTAAAAGAAGAGCAAATCCTAGGCCAAAAATTCATTGTAGATATAGAATTAAAACAAAATCTAGAATTACCGGGCAAAACAGATCACCTAAATGATACGATTAATTATGTAGATGTTTATAATATAACGAAAAATATCGTAGAAAATTCCTCATTTAACCTGTTAGAAAAAATGGCTGGGATGATTGCAGAAACAATATTAGAAAAACTTCCCGTTACAGAGATTAAGATTAAAATAGAAAAACCAAATGTGCCCATTCAAGGGATTCTAAACAGTGCTTGGGTAGAAATTTCCCGCAGTAGATGAAAATATTGATTCAAAATAATCCTTAATAGATTCTCAATTAACACAGTAAGATATTGTTAGGCTTACCTTCAGTTGTTTTCTCCCAAAATCTATAGCCCAAAAGAAACGAACTTAAGTACCAGTTGAACCATACCCTCCGGAATTGCGTTCTGTGTTAGATAAATCCTCAGTTGTAATCTCGATATTGGTCTCTACAAGGGAAGTAATAACTAATTGTGCTACCCGATCACCATTCTTAACATCATAACTTTGATTAGTGCCAACACAGTACATTGTGATGAAAATCTCGCCTCTATAATCGCTATCAATAGTACCCAGAGGTACCATAACGCCAGCAAGGGTAAGTCCAGATCTTGGTCTAACTTGAACGTCTAATCCAATCGGGATCTCCAATTGTATTCCTGTTGGTATCTGAACAGGGGTAGGTCCAATTTTTATAATTTCAGAACCTGAATCAATACACGCGAATAAATCGAAACCTGATGATCCAGGGGTTCCTTTTATAGGAAGTCGCGCTGAGGGTTTTAATCGCTTTACTAAAATTTTACTTTTCATATTTGTACTACGCTAGAAACCGATTCGCATATACCTGACAATTCAGAAGCATAAATTTCATCCTTTAAGAATTTGTTGCCAATTATCACGATCAACAACTCTGCGCCAAGGTAAAGGTAAAATATCAGGCAAGCCTAATACCCCTTTTAGGATTGGAGCTAAGCCTAGCAAAACTCCAAACATTCTAGATGGATAATCAATATCACCATACCTATTTATTTTTGATTTAAACACTGGAATATTAAGAATATCTATCATCCTTTCTAGCTGTGAATCTCCAAGAGATAAATATTTATTTCTAATATCTAATCCACGTTTTAATTCCAATCCTATTTCTTTTGTCCATCTCTCCTGATATGTGGATAAATTTTTCTCAGCTAGTGCATCGCTTTGAAGGGCTTCATCTAAACTCGTAGCAGCGTATTCAGCACCTTTTAAACCCATATATATCCCTCCTCCGCTAGTAGGCTTGACTTGCAGGGCGGCATCTCCAACTAAAAGAGTTCTATTAAAATAAGTTTGCGCGTTTGTATAAAGCGGTATAAACCCACCTCCAAATGACTCTATTTCCAAACCTTTGAAATGATTGGGAAATCTAGACAGTAATTCATTAAAAAATGCCCTAGGTTTTTTTTGAGAAGTATTCATTATAGTACCCAGACCAATCCTAACCTTATGTGGTTCTATGGGAATGGTCCATGCAAACCAACCTGGAGCAATAGTATCTCCGACATATATACGAACCATATCCATTGGGTGATCTAAGATTCGAGCTTCGGCTCCAATACACCAAATCATTTGTCCTGTAGCTCGACCAAAATGTTCGGCAACAATAGATCTAACTCCATCAGCTCCGACGATGGATCGAGATTTATACCGAATTCTGGAATTCTTTTTCTGTACCTGTATTTCCATATGGGAATTCAATGTCTCTATGGACTTTACCCGGTTACCCAGGTATAAATCTGCCCCAGATTCCAAGCTGGATTCAACAATTTTCTGGTCTAATGATGCACGATCCAATACAAAGGCTCGGTCTTGATCGCCTCCAAGAGTAATCATCTTACCATTTGATGAATACACGTGAGCACCTTTAATTTTATTTAAAACAAGGCTGTCTGATAAACCAGCCACAGCTAAAGTACGTGGTGTGACAAAACCGGAACAATGCACAGGAAGGCCAATCTTAGCATGCTCTTCTAGTAGAGCAACAGAGTAACCTTTCTGTGCTAATAAACCTGCAGTTCGTGCCCCAGAAGGGCCAGCTCCAACCACAACTACATCGTAATTGTCTGTCATGATCTCTATTACACCTTAATATGAATATGACCCAACAGAAAAAGCTACCAGCTCATATCCTTTATGCTTCTCATCTACGGAACTAGAACTACTTTACCTACTGCCTCATCGTCTTCAACAATTCTCTGGCCTTCACCACCATCTTTCATAGGTAAGACGCTATGTATAACTGCTTTAATATGGCCTGCTTCAACTGCATCCAAAGCTTCTTGAAGATGGAAAATTGTTCCTAAAGTTGAACCCACTAACTGCACTTCTCTGAAAAAGATATGCCTTAGATCTATTTGGCCCTCATATCCGCTTGTAGCACCACTAGTTACTACCATACCTCCCCATTTAGCCATCTGAACACTTAAGCCCATTGTGGCTTGACCAGGGTGTTCAAATACAATGTCAATTCCTTTACGCCCAACGATATTCCGGACTTCTTTTCGAACGTCTTGGGTACTACGATTAATCACATGGTCTGCGCCAATTTTCTTACATAATTCAAGTTTTTCATCACTAGAAGCCACTGCAATTACGGTTGCCCTAAACATTTTAGCTATTTGAATTGCCATTACTCCTAAACCGCCTGCTGCGCCCCATACCAATACAGTATCTCCAGGCTTAATGTGAGCTTTATGAACCAATTTACGCCAGGCTGTTACTAAAACAAGAGGTAAAGATGCTGCCTCTTCAAAATTAACATTTGAAGGCTTAGGTAATACATTCTCACTAGGTACTTTCACATACTCACCATGAGCACCATCTAGTTCAGGCCAATCATAGCCCCATATATTATACTGCTGTCCTTCACGGTTCCCTCTGGCTGGGCGTCCACAATGGACCACTACCTCATCGCCAATTTTAACATTTGTAACATCAGAACCAATTTGAGTTATCACACCTGATGCATCGCTACCAGATATATGTGGTAATGGAACTTCTTGTGGTGCTCCTCGTCTTCCCCAAATATCATTATAGTTTACAGCCGTTGCTTTAACCTGAACGACGACATCATTTGCTCCCGGAGAGGGATCTGGAACATCTTTCCATTCGAGTACTTCTGGACCACCATATTTTTCAAATACTAAAGCTTTCATAGAGTTCCTCCTTAAAAATATTAATCGCTAATCATCTTATAAATCATACTATTGCATACAACAATTTTCTTCCCTAGAAAACTGTAGCATAAGCTTTCTATTTGTATCAACCAGTTTTGGATATTTTTTTAGGATTTACAGAAAATACCTGCTTATGGTGCTCGGTCAGGACGTTTCATCTGTGCCTGCGCTATAGCATCTTCTTCAGTATACCCATCGTTCATATATTGAAAACCAGCACGCATACCCTCTTCTGCAGTTACGCGATTAACGTCTTGAATACCATGGGGAAGCGCCTCAGGAGATGCAGAGTAGGATGCCCACATCAGGTTATCTGCAAATTCTAATGACTGAAACATCCCTTGAGCTTCATAGTAATGATTTATTGCACGTTTATTTAAACGTGTCGATGCGGGAGGCAGTTTTGATATTGTGTTCGCCAGTTTCCAAACCTCTTCATCCAAGTCTTCCCGTTTAACAACCTCGCTTACTAGCCCTACTCTCAATGCTTCCTGAGCATTCATCATATTACCTGTAAACGCTAACTGTTTTGCTTTTTTCATACCGACTAATTCTGGCCAGATCATATTAGTCGCAATACTGGCATATCTCGCAGGAGGATACCCAAATAACGCATCATCTGCAGCGATGGTTATATCACAATGCAATGCGAGTTGACCTCCCCCGGCCAATGTAAAAGAATGAACCTGTGCTATAACTGGTTTGGGGTTATTCCACATCCAATCGATGAACACTGAAGTTCCATCGGGCCGTTCAGTTATCATAGTGACCGCATCTCTATTTGGAGAACCTTGCGACTGCACATTCATGTCGTAGCCAGCAGAAAATGCTCTCCCTGAGCCTTTAATAACGATACAACGAACGTTATCATCTTTCGCTCCAGTCTCTAGGGCATCCCCTAATTCTACAAGGAGAGCCTTGCTTAAAGCGTTCAGCCTCTCTGGACGATTTAATGTGACATATGCTACGCCCCCACCAGTTCCTTCCTTGACTTCGTAAATAATATTTTCATATTCTGCCATCTTAAATAACCCTACCTTTCACGACTGATTTATTAATAGATCCTTGATTAACTTGAAAAAGGGTTTTATGGAGCTCTATCGGGTCTTTTCATTTGCGCTTGCGCTATTGCATCTTCATCAGTGTATGCCTCATTCATGTATTGGAATCCTGCCCGCATCCCTTCTTTTTCTGTAACACGGTCGACATCTTGCATACCATGAGGAAGTGCCTCCGGAGACGCTGAGTAAGACGCATACATCAAGTTTTCAGCAAACTCAAATGATTGGAACATACCTTGAGATTCATAATAATGATTTATTGCACGCTTATTCAATCGAGTAGACGCAGGAGGCAGTTTCGATATTGTGTTCGCCAGTTTCCAAACCTCTTCATCCAAGTCTTCTCGTTTAACAACCTCGCTTACTAACCCTACTCTCAATGCTTCCTGAGCATCCATCATATTGCCTGTAAACGCTAACTGCTTTGCTTTTTTCATACCGACTAACTCCGGCCAAATCATATATGTAGCAACGCTTGCATACCTTGCAGGAGGATACCCAAATAACGCATCCTCTGAAGCTATTGTTATATCACAATGGGAAGCTACCTGCCCTCCTCCAGCTAGCGTAAAAGAATGCACTTGCGCTATAACTGGTTTGGGGTTATTCCAGATCCAGCGTTGATACATTTCAGTTGGATCAGGACGATTAGTTATCATAGTCACTGCATCTCTCGGAAGAGATCCTTGTGCCTGAACATTCATATCATAACCAGCTGAAAACGCTCGGCCTTCGCCCTTGATTACAATACAACGTACATCATCATCTTTTGCACTAGCCTCTAGTGCTTCTCCCAGCTCAGAAAGAAGGTCACCGCTTAAAGCATTCAGTCTTTCAGGTCTATTCAATGTGATATATGCAATACCACCACCTGCTCCTTCTCTTACTTCGTACAAAATATTTGCATAACTATTCATCAATAGTCACATCCCTTCTCAAAAATATGATTTATTAAAAAATGGTAATTAAATATCAATCCAGTTTTTATGGAGCTCTATCAGGGCGCTTCATTTGTGCCTGTGCTATTGCATCTTCATCCGTAAATGCCTCATTCATATATTGAAATCCTGCACGCATACCCTCTTCTTCAGTAACACGATCGACATCTTGCAAACCATGAGGAAGTGCCTCTGGAGATGCAGAATAAGACGAATACATTAAATTCTCAGCAAATTCAAACGATTGGAACATTCCTTGAGATTCATAATAATGGTTTATTGCCCTTTTATTAAGCCGGGTCGATGCTGGTGGAAGTTTTGATATTGTGTTTGCTAGTTTCCAGACTTCTTCATCTAAATCACTTGCTTTAACTACTTCACTTACAAGACCAAGTCTTAACGCTTCCTGAGCATCAATCATATTTCCAGTAAAAGCCAATTGTTTCGCTTTCTTCATCCCAACTAATTCTGGCCAAATCATATATGAAGCTACGCTCGCATACCTTGCTGGTGGGTACCCAAACAAGGCATCATCTGCAGCTATCGTTATATCGCAGTGGCAAGCAAGTTGCCCGCCTCCAGCTAGGGTAAAGGAATGTACTTGCGCTATAACTGGTTTGGGGTTATTCCAAATAGAGCGTCTATACATTTCAGTTGGAATATTATCAGCTGTTATCATAGTCACTGCATCTCTCGGAAGAGATCCTTGTGCCTGAACATTCATATCATAACCAGCTGAAAACGCTCGGCCTTCACCCTTGATTACAATACAACGTACATCATCATCTTTCGCTGCCTTCTCTAAAGCATCTCCGACTTCAGCAAGAAGGTCACGGCTTAAAGCATTCAGCCTTTCAGGCCTATTCAATGTGATATATCCAATACCACCACCTGCTCCTTCTCTTACTTCGTACAAAATATTTTCATAATCTGCCATTTCTCTTCCTTCCGTACTTTATAAATTAACTCATACTATATAATTCATTAACCATTCTGAATCCATCTACCTATAATATCCAAATCTCTGGGAAATGCCATCTCTGGCAAGTCTTTCAGTTCGAAATAGGCAACTTCTTCACTTTCTTCTCCAGGAGAAGGAGTCCCTTTAATTATAGTCCCCTCATAGACAATCAAAACTACTCGATTACCCTCTTCAGAGTAAACACCTATCAATTTATCGATCCCTACTTCAACTCCAACTTCTTCCTGAACTTCTCTTATAGCAGCAGTTTCCACTTTCTCTTCGAAATCAACATATCCTGAAGGGTAACTCCAATATCCCTTTCTGGGGTTATGCGCTCTTTTCATAAGCAAAATTCGATTACCTTTATCTTTAATCAGGACACCAGCTGCAACTTTGGGATCTTTATAGTGAACATACCCACATTCACAGGTCAAAACTTGTTGCCCATTTTGGGCAACAAAAACAGCTTTGCTCCCACAATGTGGGCAATAATTATAATCAGCTGTCCCATGCATAGTTTCTATGTGCGTCATAGTATTCTTAGTTATTTTGCCCTAAAAGGGCCATCTCGAGCATCTAAGAAAGCACGCATACCTTCTTCTTGTCGAATTTTAGCCAGCATCTCTTTTTCTGGAACATCAGGTGTCAAGCCTTCTATCATTCTAAGCATCAAATGGTCATTTCTGCCTTCCGTAAATCCTTGTGCTTCGTATACAGTATTTATAGATCTCTTCATCATTTGCAGAGCAAAAGGTGGATTCTGTGCTATCCTTCTTGCCATCTTTGTAGCTTCTTCAAGTGCAGTTCCAGCATCTACTACTTTATTCACTAAACCCCATTTTTCAGCCTGATTCGCATCAATAAAATCTCCAGTATAATAAAATTCTCTTAGATAACGATTAGAGGTCAAATAAGGGAGTAACACATGTGGTGAATGGGCTACATGTCTAATTTCAGGTTCACCAAATTGTGCATTTGTAGAAGCAATAACTAAATCACAGCTCAACGCAAGAACGTTACCAGCTGCAGCAGCTGGGCCGTCTACAGCAGCAATAAATGGCACTCTTGAGTACCAAGGTCGAGAAACCAGCTTGGCTTGCCAGTGAGTACTATCCCATCTCTCTGTCGCTGAATATGATGGCCGCGCTTGGTTAGGAGTTAAATCATAACCTGCACAAAATGCTGGTGCAGCACCAGCTATAACTGCAATTCGAACATTATCATCAGTTTCTATTGTATTGAAAGCATCTTCAAGCTCGTGCATTAAATCATGGCTTAAAGCGTTTCGTCTTTCCGGTCTATTCAATGTGATAGTAGCTACTCCACTATCATCAACTCCGTAGATAATTGTCTCATAATCGGACATATAATTATCCTCCTACCTAATATTTACATTAAATCAAACATATTCTCTTATTATAAGTGCCAGTCTTGCATTTATGCCAGGTACTTTAACAAGATCATTTAGAGAAGCTTTTTTTATATTTTTTAAACTCCCGAAATAATTTAATAATGATTTCTTTTTCTGAGGTCCGATGCCAGGAATTAAATCAAGTTCAGAGATAAATGTCCTGTTATCTCTTAATTTTCTATGGAAAGTAATTGCAAATCTGTGTGCCTCATCTCGGAGTTGTTGAATCAAATATAGCCCTACAGAGTTTCTTGGTAGCATAATTGATTCGCTACTATCTGGAATGAATATTTCCTCTCTTTTCTTAGCTATAGAAGCTATGGGTATATTATATAAACCCAAATCAACTCTCATTATTTCTGCAACCGCACTAAGTTGCCCTTTACCTCCATCAATCAAAATTAAATCAGGCTTAGTATTAAAAGAAATGTCCTTTTTGACAGCCATATTTTGGTACTTTGCTTTAGAACGCGCATCTTTTAGAAGAATTCCCTTTGTACTAAGATTATCATCAATATCTTCTACTGCGCTTCCAATGAGTCCACTGCTAACAAATCTCCTTTTAATCACTTCCTGCAAAGAAGCAAAATCATTGGGGCCTTCAACCGTCTTAATCTTAAATCTACGATAATGGCTTTTCTTAGGTTTACCGTTTTCAAATACAACCATCGAGCCAACGGAATCACTCCCTTGTGTATTAGAAATATCATAACATTCAATACGCTGAGGTATATGAGGTAAATCTAGTTCCTCCATTATTTCCTGCATGGCAATTTTACGGCCATCTTCAGCTGCAAGAGTTTTAAGATGAAATGCTTCTAGTCCTGCATGAGCATTTTCGGATACAAGCTTAATCAGTTTCTTTTCTGGCCCTCTTTTAGGAACTATAAGCTTGATAAGACCTTCCCCTTTTTTTGATTTTAACCAGTCCATTATTGCCTCTGAATCAGCAACTGGTGTTTCGGTTATAATACGCGACGGTATCACAATAGAACCTGAATAAAATTGCTTCAGGAACCCTGCCAACACATCACTATCTTCTTCACCTGAAACACCTTCAAGCAAGAAGTTTGTCCTTCCTGTAAGTTTACCGCCTCGGATAAAAAATACCTCTGCCCAGGCTTCGTCACTTTTTCTGGCTAAACATATTACGTCTTCATCAAGGTTCTTATTCGAAACTGCTACTTGACCTTGAGTCACTTTTTCAATAGCTATAATTTGATCTCTAAGAATAGCTGCTCTTTCATAGTTTTTTTGCCTAGAAGCAACCACCATATTTTCCTTAATATTTTTGATGATATCTGTATGTTTCCCTTCTAAAAAACCAATAACCTGTTTAATCACCTCCTGATATGCGTCACTGTCGACTGCACCTATACAGGGACCTAAGCAACGATTTATATGAAAATCCAAACAAGGTTTTGGGTCCGTACCAGTAATAGTTTTTGCACAAGATCGGTAGGGAAACAGTTTATTCAGTAGATCCATAGTTTTCCTTAAACTTGAAGCACTAAAATAAGGTCCAAAGTATCTTGATCCGTCCTTTTGAATATTGCGTGTGATCGAAATTCTAGGCCAGTCAGACTTGATATCTATTTTCAAATACGGATAAGTTTTACCATCTTTCAATCTAACATTGAAGCGAGGCATATGTTTTTTAATTAAAGTGTTCTCTAAAATAAGGGCTTCTGCCTCTGTAGTTGTAACTATATAATCTAAATCAAATGCTGAAGCCCTTATTCTCTGATTTTTCGAACCTATTCTTTCTGATTCTGCTCCAAAATACGATCTGATTCTGTGGGATAATCGTGATGCTTTACCAACATATATAGGCCGTTCAGTTTCGTCTTTAAATATGTAGATTCCTGGTTTATCAGGAAATTCTTTAGCTATTTCTATAAGATTTAAAGACAATCAAACGCCCCTTAAACTATACCTTCAACAATAAAAATCCCCTACCCTGACCAGGCTGAGATTTTAATATTTCCCTCACATGTAGTATTTTCTTTCATTATGAAAATACCACGATAAAACTTACCAACCCTAAAATTGTTATTCCACCGGTTAAAGCTGTTCGACGTAAATCACGAACAGCATCATTAACTATTCGTTCTTCTCGAGGAGAAGCAGATATTGGGAGTTTTTCATTTAATTGATCCTCTTTATTCAGGAACCCATCTATAGGTTCTATAGATGGGTTATCATTAATCGCAATTGGCTCTGCTGAGAATCTATCATCCGATTCGTTCTCAGTTCTAGCAGGCTTAATGCTACCCTGATTTGGATTCCTCTTCCTATTTTTTCTACTTTTCTTTGCTGACATTTTTTTCCTTTCTTAAGCTAAAACCTTATCAGGATTAATATTAATTTGGTTATACTCCTGATCGTGGATGAGCTTGATCATATTCGAGTCTAATTTGATCATTAATTAAATGAGTGTAAATCTGTGTTGTCGCAATACTCGCGTGGCCGAGCATCTCCTGGACATATCTCAAAGCTGCTCCATTATTCAAAAGATGAGTTGCAAAACTATGCCGCAAAGAATGTGGGCTAATTTTCCTTGTTATACCAGCATGGTCTGCAATTTTATTCAATATTAACCAAAATCCTTGTCGAGTTAATCTATCCCCTCTTTGATTCAAAAACAAAGCATTGCTATCTTTCCTCAAACCAAGAAGTGGTCTTCCTTTTTCAAGGTACACTTTAATTATTTCTACAGCCTTAGGGTATATAGGAATCATCCGCTCTTTCAATCCTTTGCCTCGACACAGTACATAACTATCATCAAGATTTACATCAGATATATCAAGCTGAACAAGTTCTGAAACTCTCATCCCAGTAGCATAAAGGAGCTCCAGCATTGCAGAGGACCTATAAGTTTGAGGTGTTTTCCCAAGCTCTTTAGCTGACACCAGTAATTCTTCAACCTCTTCATGTGTCAATGTTACAGGTAATGTCCTTTTAGTCTTTGGCGAAGCTAAGGTTCTGGTTGGATCATCTTTAATTACTGCTTCTGAAATCAAAAAACCAAAGAAAGATCGTATAGTAGCAATTTTCCTTGCTATTGTTGAAGAAGAATACTCTCTGTTTTTAAGAGAAGTTACGAACGAAAGAAGATCAGATTTATCTACATCATCCCAGTTCTCAATATTTCCTGTTTTGACTAGGTTATTTTTCTTAATATGCTCCAGCAAAGCATTTAGATCTGTTTTATATGATGATGTCGTATTGGTAGAATAGCCTTTCACCGCTGTTAGGTGTATGAGAAATTTAGATATTGTTTTATCCATAAAGAATTGATCTTGCCTCCTAAATATAATTTCAGTGAGTATTATATTGTAATTGTCTAAATAATAGAAGGTGAAAATTCGCTCATTTAGCACAATAAATACCTGCTAATGTAATAGCTGTATCATAATTAATGTAGTAAGCTTACTTACATTATTTGTAATAATGCGAATAAAAAAATAATTTAAGGAAAAATATTGGATATTTTAGCATTTATCACGATTGGAATTAACCCCAACATAACAGGTTTTAGCCTGCCGTTTATTGGTCCATTAATGTTATCCTGGCACGGCTTTTTTGGAGCCTTAGGTATAACTAGTGTATTAATCTGGGCAACACGAGCAGCTAAAAAAGAAGGCATTGATGAAGATTTGATCTACGGAATCGCGATGTGGGCTATTATCGGCGGACTTATAGGTGCAAGAGCAGTTCATGTTATTGATTCTTGGTCTTATTACTCTGCAGCTCCAATATCAATCCTGCGAATTTGGGTAGGCGGTATAGGCCTCATGGGGGGAATATTTGGAGCAACAGCAGCTGGATCTATATATATTTGGAGGCATAGGCTACCTCTTGGAAAAATCCTAGATATTACAGCACCAGGTATATTAATCGGCCAATTCGTTGGCCGTATCGGAGATGTTATAAACGGAGAGCACTTGTCCAATTTTGCTAACTTACCATGGGCTTTTGAATACACACATCCAGATAGTCCAGCTTACCAACTCGGCCCAATGCACCCTGCGATAGCATATGAAATGTTATGGGACATGATAGTTTTTTTCGTAACCTACAAATTACTCGGGAAACTAAAACCTGACGGCATGGTGTTTTTCACCTACCTCGCGCTCTATGGATTTGGCAGATTTTTTATTCAATTTACACGAAGAGATCCGGTATGGATTGCTGGATTACAAGAAGCTCATTTTTTATCATTAGGGATGCTAATAATTGGACTATTTGTAATCGCATCCCGCGCCCGTTTGAAATCATAATTGTAATACTGTCTTTTTTCGAAGTACCTTATAATAAAACGCATGTCACTTAAACATCGATATTCCATAACGTTATTTTCATTAGGATTGATAGTTTTTATTATTTCGTGTGCCTCAGAACCCCCTATCGGATCTGGGGGGAATTCTCTTGAGTCAGAGGTTGTTGAGGTTATAGATAATGTAACTCCAAAACCTAAACCCACAGTTACAGTAAGTACTACGCCTACAGCCAATCCAACTCCTATACCTGACTCGAACATGCCTTCTGAACCTGAGATACTCAAGCTAATAAAACATGTGAAAGTGACTCCAGATGAAAACTTAGACATTATAGGTGCTTTTTGTCGGATAAATTATGTTCCTGTAGCTGATAAGTTTCTAGTCACATTCGGAGGATTATCTACGAAATACGGAACTAATGGGTATGGTTACAAATGGTACACAACTGACTTGGAATTCACTGGGGAAGTTGGCCTTTTTGAAAAGCATGGTAACGATACTGCTTCACTGATGATTGATAACACGTATTATTTTCTCACTGAAGGCGGAAAAGATATATGGGCTCTTAAGAAGTATGACCCGATCACATGGACTCTCCTTGGCGAAACCAA